>ERZ1034876.47-NODE-47-length-83005-cov-8.030416_pt1 | contig 83005 bp, 76 predicted proteins | sample MGYA00520698_ERZ1034876 | MGnify/ENA primary metagenome ERZ1034876 (study PRJEB33766, sample SAMN09781723) | gut metagenome | biome: gut microbiome | host: Homo sapiens | place: Madagascar | study: EMG produced TPA metagenomics assembly of the PRJNA485056 data set...
TCCCGTCCCTGCACGCGACGACGCTCTCCCACCGGGTCGAGAGCCCCCTCGCCCTCCCCCAGACGTCCAAACGGGCGCCGTCGACGTATCCCTCCCCGGCGACGAGGAGGGCCGTTGAAAGCGCCTCCGCCATGACTCCCGACGCGCAGATCACGCTCGCCTGGAGAACGCCCGATTCGCTCGGCCGTCCCGTCCTCGGATCGAAGGTCTCGTGGGCGAGCGCCTCCGGGAGCGAGCGAGCAGCATCGAACGACGCGGGCACGTAGTCACCCGAGGTCGACAGGGACGATGAGGACGCAAGCTCGACGCTACCCGTCCACTCGCTCTCCGCAGCGCCCGGCTCCCGCAGGCCAACCGTCCACGGTCTGCCGTCCCAACGGCACCCGAAAGCGGCGATGGACGATGTGCCGAGAGAGACAAGAACCCCTTCGGCCCCAGCCTCCACAACCGCGTCGCGCACCGCGTCGGCGGTCGCCCCCTTCGCGATGGCGCCGAGGTCGAGAGCTGGCCCCCTCGGCGGGGCGACTCCCCCGTTCGCGGCCCGCACAAGACGCCAGCGAGCGGCCTCGTCGCGTTCCAGGAGCGCCGGATCGCACGAGCGGACTGCCCCGTCGATCTCCTCCTGGGACGGGGCCTCGGGCACACGCCCGCTCGCGAGGAAGGACCTTCGAGCGCCCTTAACGTCCCACAGGCGCGCGAGCGCCCCCGCCAGCGGGGTGAAGGCCCCGCCGGTCGCCTCCGACAGGGCCAGGGAATCGAGGAGCAGCGAATCCGTGCGCGGATCGACTTCGCACCACCCCTCGCCGGAGTTGATCCGCGAGACGTCCGAGTCCGGGCGGAAGACGGACCACAGCGCTTCGCATTCGGCGACTAGTCGGCACGCTTCGCGCGTAATGCGCGAAAGATCCCCGCCTACTCCGATGAGGTCAACGCGCGTGCCCATCGCCGGGAAGGAGACTCGCCAGGAACGCGCGCCCCCGCCCTCGCCGACCTCGAATTCGACGAGCGGACACTCCCCCACCGCTAGCGGTCCGTCCCGCCGAGGTCCTTGTCGAGATCCGTGTCCCCGAGGCGGGTCGACTCCTCCAGCCCCGGGATCTCCACGCCGTTCGCCCCCGAGTCGTCGACCCCCTGGGCCGCGGAGATCGCCCGGATCGCGGCCTGGATGAACTGGCGGTGCGCGACGGTCGCGCCCGACACGACATCGACCTTCGCGGGATCGTCCTTCTCGGTGAGCTCCTGCGAGTAGCGCGCAAAGGATTCGACGGCCCTCTGCGCCTTCTCGTAGTAGTCCTCGTTGAAGACCTCCCCGGAGGAGCTCTTCCCGTAGTCGGCGTCCTTGTCCGCTCCGTTCGCCTGGAGGGTCTCGTAGCTCGTGCTCGTGATGTCGCCGCCCTCGACCGTGATCGTGATGACCCCGATCGCCCCCTGATCGTCCGCGTTCGAACGGCCCTTCCACTCCCCGTCCTTCATCGGCACGCTCATGTCGACGCCCGGCGAGGAAGCGCATGCGGCGAGCATCATCGCGCCGAGTCCCACGATCCCGGTCCTCAGGGCCCCGCGCTTCGCGTTCATCGCAGATCCACCTTGCTCTTCCCCGTTCCCGACTCGGGCCCCGCCTCGAGCGCGTCGTGATCGTGCCACGTCTCCTTGAAGATGCGCCCGTGATCGAGGGCGATCTCGCGCTGGCCCCGGCCGGCGACCAGGGCGTCGTGCGTGACGACCATGAGGGTCGTGCCCTCCTCGTGGAGTCGCCCGAACAGGTCGAGGACGATCCTCTCGTTCGTCTCATCGAGGTTGCCGGTCGGCTCATCGGCGAGGATGAGCTTCGGGTAGTTGATAAGCGCGCGCGCCACACACACCCTCTGCTGCTCGCCGCCGGAGAGCTGACGGGGCAAATGGGTGGCGCGATCGGCGAGGCCCACCCTGTCGAGGGCCTCCATCGCCTCCTTCTCATCGGGCATCGAGTGGTAGTACTGGGCGACCATGATGTTCTCCAGCGCAGTGAGATGCCCGATGAGGTGGAACTGCTGGAATACGAGCCCGATCGTGGAGCGGCGGATCTCCGTGAGCTCGTCCCCCGTGAGATCCGAGATGTCCTGGCCGTCGAGACGGACCCGCCCCTTGGACGCGGTGTCCATGCACCCGACGATGTTCATCAGGGTCGTCTTGCCCGATCCGGAGGGCCCGACGATGGAGACCCATTCCCCGCGCCCGATGGTCAAGGAAACGTCGTCGAGCGCGTGGAGGTCGCCGTAGATCTTCGAGACCCCCTCCAGATCGAGAAGGGGCGTAGGCATCGTGTCAGTCATGATTCTTCCTTCATTCTCCGCGTAGGACGAGGGCGGGGTCGACGGCGGCGGCTCGGCGCACCGGGGGCAGGCAGGCGAGGACGGCGACGGCCACGGATGCGAGGACCGTAATGAGAGCGATCAACGGAGGAAGGGCGATGCTCCGGTGGAACACGTTGTAGCTGATCCCCGAGGCGAGACCGTACCCGAGGACGACGCCGATCAGACCACCGATCAGACCGAGGAGCACGCCTTCGCCGATGAATTCGAGGGCAATGGAGCGCGAAGTTGCGCCCAGGGCCTTGCGCAGGCCGATCTCGTTGCGCCTCTCGGCGACGATGGCGACCATCGTCGTGGACACCCCGATCAGGGTGAGGACGAGGACGATGCCGGCGATGATGACGAGCAGGGAGCGCAGCATCGAGATGACGCCGGAGTCGGATTGCGCGAGGCGCTTGACGGCCTGCGCCGACACTCCGGGCACGGAGTCGTTGATGGCCGCGACGACGCTCTCCAGGACCGGACCCTCGACGGCGATCGAGTACTCCGCGACCGTCGCGCGCGCCTCGACGCCGGTCAGGGCGGAGATCGCCTGCGAGGTCATGTACATGTAGGAGTCCTGCGTACCCCCGGTCTTGAGGACCCCGGATACGGTGAAGTCGACGCTCGTCTTCGCCTCGGCCCCGCCGGACTGGGCGCGCTCGTCCGACTCCTCAAGGAGGACGACGGAGATCCTCTTCCCTGCCGAAGCGCCGATCGTGTCGGCAATCTCCTCGCCGATCAGGACTTCGCCCGCTCCCTGCGGCCACTCCCCCTCGACGTACCAGTAGGGATTCATCGCGCGCACAGACTCCAGATCGGCTCCTGCGGCAACATAGGGCCGATCGTTGACGGTGACCGCCTCGTAGTCGAAGGCCGCCGAACCGACGAGGGCCCCCTTCGGCACGAGGGACGGGATCGCCTCGAGGGACTCGGCGCTTATGGAGTCCTTCCCCGAAACGGGGGAGACGACGAGGTTCGCGCCGTAGGAGCGGACCTCGCGGGCGAGCTGAGCGGGGACCTCCAGGGCGATGGTCGCCAAGCCCGACAGGGTCGTGGCGCCGATGGCGACGGCCAGAACGGCGATGAGGACGCGGGAGCGCCTCCTCAGGATCGACGAGGAGACCATCCGCCAGAACATCGTGCGACGCTTCATCTCTCTCACCTTCCGTGGAGGACTTCCGCGGCGTTGAGCCGCAGCAGATAGCGGATGGCCGGGATCGACGCGCTGAGAACGACGAGCAGGACGAGGAGCGAGACGAGTACCAGGACGACCGGGGTGAAGGAGATCGAGGCACCGAACACGATCCGCCCGATGATCTGCGCGAGCCCGATCCCGCCCCCATAGCCGAGGGCCCCTCCGACGAGGCCGACCACTGCGATCTCGCTGAGGTGCAGGGCGATGATCGAGCGGTTCTTCGCCCCGATCGCCTTCATCAGACCGATCTCCCCGGAGCGCTCCATGACGTTCGCGGTGACGAGATTCGCGATGGCCAGCGCGGAGGCGATGAGGGCGAGGACGGTGACGAGGAGCATGAGGAGCTGCGTCTTCTCCAGGATGGTCCCCTCCGATTCGGCGACCTGCCGAACGGGCCTGGCCACGGAATCGGTCATGACCTCTTCGATCTGGTAGGCGATGGAGGAGACGTAGGCCGTGCAGTACCAGGTCTCACGCTCGGACACGGACAGGGACTCCGGGTTCTTCGCCGCCTTGCGTGCCAGGTCGTTATCCGGGGTTGTCAGGGCGGACACCTCGACCGAGCCGACGGCTCCGGGCTCTCCGAGAAGCTGCTGGGCGATCGCCAGGTTCGTGTAGACCCCGGAATCGGCCTCGTCGCCCGATTCGAAGATCCCGCGGATCTTCAGCTCAACGGAGCGCCCGTCTCTGCTCAGGGTCAAAGAATCGCCGATCGCAAGGCCCTGAGCCTCGGCGAAGCCTTCACCGATCATCGCGCCCTCGGGGTCCTCGTCTCCACTCCACTGCCCGGTGACCGTCCACCAGGCCCGCAGCTTATCGAGGCCGGTATTGAGCGTCTCCTCGGTCTCCAGGTCGAGGTGGTGATTAAACCAGGTTCCAGTGACCGCGACGGGGTCCCCCGAAGGGCCGACGGCATCAACGGAGAGCAACGGGGCGAAGTCGAGGATGTTGTAGGTCCAAAAGATCGTCTTGATCCGGCTGAGCTCGTCCTCGCGGAGGAAGGACTGCGAGGAGGGCTGAGCGCCGTAGAGATCCTGGAGCACCGCCGCGCCTCGGGGCCTGACGACGATGTTTGCGCCGTAGGACTTCAATTCCTGGTTGACCTTGTCTCCGACGTCGAACATCACCGAGAGCATAGACGTGGCCACGGCGGCACCGAGGGCGACCGTCACAGCGATGAGGAGGTGTCGGTCGCCTCTGCGCGCAAGAGCTCCCGCCAGCATTCTCAGGAACATGCGATCAGATCCTCTTCCTCGTAGGGCCGGAGACGACGAGGCTCATGCGAAGACGCTCGCATTCGCCTCGAGGACCGACAGCGGAACCGTCAGCGTCCCGTTGGAAACCTCATACTCGATCGGGATGGGGTTGCAGCCACCCTTGAATCCGATCGTCGCGATGTTCATCGCAACTTCGCAGAGCTTGCAGATGATCTTCCCGTCCTTCTCGTAGTAGCCGGTCGGCCCGCAGATCTCGCAGGCGTCGAGGCCGACGCCAAAGGAGGCACCCGCCTTCTGAATGACGATGAAGCGGACCTCGACCCCCGAAGAGGTCGTGTACGCGTAGCGGTGGAGATGTCCGTCGGAGATGTCCGCGATGTCGATGACCGCGCGCTCCTCGACGACAGAGTAGGACTCCGGTTCGGACAGCTCGACCTCGGCGGAGCCGACAACGACACCGAGCGTAATCAGCAGTGCGCCGCACAGGTAGCCGCCCGCCGCCAGGCCGGCCATCGTCTTCCAGACGCGGGCGCGGGCGCGGTAGAGGCGCCCCTCGGCGGGGTTGGAGCCGACTCGGGGCAGGGATCGTCCCTCACGGACGACGAGAGCGGCGACGAGGAGGAGGACGAACATCGCGGCGATCGGGAATACGGCTTCGTGGTTGATGAGCCAGGAGAGCACGGTGAAGGCCTCGTTCGACATCGAGACGACCCTTTGCGCCTGAAGGATGCGCACGACGAGCATGACGTGAGTGAGGGCGAGGACGGCCACGACGAGGGCGGTCGGCCAAATCCTGCGTCGACCGAGGGAGACGATCTTCCACGAGAGGGCACCGAGGGCAAGGGGGACGAGCCAACCGAGAACATAGCCGACGAGGGCGAGCATCGTGCTCGTCGCGAAAATCTCAATTCCCCGAGGGAACATCATGACCGCCTGAGCCATCGCCGTGGGAGCCGCGCGGAAGACGATGAGCGCCAGGTAGGCGCTCATCACGAGGAGGAGGGCGGAGTCGAGGGGCGCGCTCGGCGCCCGGCGCGCCCGCAGCGCCAAGAGCGAAACGAAGGCGATCGCGAGGAGGACGGCCAGGGGCAGGGTCCACAGGGCGACCGTTTGCCGATTGACGGCGCGAGGCGCGAGGGTGTTGACGAGGGTGAGGACGAAGGCGGAGACGAACCCGGCGACGACGCCGATGCCGATGGCCCATCTCCGGGCGGCTCTACCGGATCTGCCGCGCTCGCGCGCCGGTAGCGCGCCGATGGCCGCTCCCGCTGCGAGAGCGGTGAGGAGCAGCGCGAGAGTCGCCTGGCTCATCTGTTCGATCATCGTTCATCCTCATTCTCGTCGTCGCGACGCGCGGGCGCGTCGGCGTCATCCCGAGGGCACGACGAAGGGCCGGAGTCCGCCTCCGGCCCGTCGTCACGGGGTCACCACTCTACAGCGGAGGGGTCCCACTTCCAATCCTTGAACTCCGCGGTGATCGGCTCGGTCCAGAAGCGCCCCTTGACGCCCGTGGTCTCGTCGGTGTGAAGGAGCCAGCCGTTCTCCTCGGGGGAGTGGACGATGAACTGAACCGTGTAGGTGCCGGCGTCGAGCTTCGGCAGGTTGAGGCCGTAGTGCGGGCCGTCGGAGGCGTTCATCGGCATGAAGGTGCCCTCGAGAACGGCGTTGCCGTCGGCGCCGAGGATCTTGTAGTCGACCTTGAGGCCCGGGATGAAGTCGCCGACGCCGTAGCCGAGATCATTGCCCTCGACGGCGGAGATGTCAGCCTCGATGTGCATCGAGGAGTCCTTGGCGGGGGTCTGGACCTGGGGCTCCATGTCGACCGGCTGGAAGTAGACGCCGGAGATCTTCAGAGGGCCGGAGAATACGTCGTCGCCGAGGGGGAACTCGTCGAAGCCGGCGTCCTCGCCGGGCGCGGCGGCCTCGCTGGACTGAGCGTCCATTTCCGCGGGCATCTCGGTCTGCGCGTTCTGGGACGAGCATGCCGAAAGGCCGGTCATCAGGGCGAGAGCCGCAACGGCCGCGCCGATGGTGCTAAGTGATCGCTTCATGAATCAAACTCCATGTCAGTGTGGGATGGTTCGACGGTTCGTCACTTCTCGGGGAGCGCGCGGCGCATGCGGCGCTTCCCCCAGAGGTAGAGGCCGACGATGATGACGAGAACCGCCGCTTGTGCGGAAAGGTTCTCCACTCGGGGGTAGATCCCCAAGAGGTCGATGGTCGGGAGGCCGCTGAGGGGCGTCAGGGGCACGACGTCTGCCTCCTGGAGCTCCTTGACGCCAGATCCGGTGAAAGTGACGGCCATGACCGCCAGCAGGAGCGATGTGACCGCGAAGAAGGGACGCAGCGGAATCCTCAGGGCGGCGAACTGGATGAGGAGGTAGACCACAACGAGGATGGCGACGCCGACACCCATGCCGATCCACACGTATCCGACTGCCGCACCCGCATGGGAGATGACCGGCACGTAGAAGAGGATCGTCTCAGCCCCCTCACGAAGGACCGCCAGGAATGCGATGGCGGCCAAGCCAAGGAGGGAGCCGCGGCTCAGAGAGGCGTCCGTCTGGTCCTTGATATAGCGGTCCCAGGCTTCGTTGGAGGACTTGGAAACCATCCAGTTCGAAACCCAGATGAGCATGGCGACCGCGAAGAGGGCAGCGACCCCTTCGAGGAGTTCCTGATTGGCGCCCGCCAGATTCGCAAATGCAGAGAAGAGGACGGCAAGGATCGCAGAAGCGACGAGGGCGAGGGCGACTCCGACCCATACGACCTTCGACTTGTCCTTGTGCCCGGCCTTGCCGAGGTAGGCGAGGATCGCGGCGACGACGAGGATCGCCTCCATGCCCTCTCGGAGGATGACGAGGAGCGAGGGGAGAAAGCCCGACAGCCAGGGGCTCGTGGGGGCAGCTGCTTCGCCGACGTAGCCGTCGAGGGTGTTGGCGTCCTCGCGCAGATAGTTCTTGAGATCGGCAACGTGCTGGGCGACTGCGGCGTCATCGCGATCAGTCATTGCCTTCTTGACGAGGGAGAACTCCATCTCGACGGTAGAGACCCGATTCCCCGAGATGCGCGCCATGACCTGCTTCTCGAAGCCGAGGGTCTCATAGCGCCGGTAGTAGGCGGTATTCACCCCGTCCTTACCCGCCTCGACATCGCCCGCCAGATAGGCCTTCTCGGCCTGATCCAGAATCTCACCCATCTCCTTCGCGACCGCCCCCCAGGCTCCTGGGCTGTAATCATCCGAGACGGCGGCCGTTCGAACACCGTCGAGGGTGTTGGCGTCCTCGCGTAGATAGTTCTTGAGATCGGCAACGTGCTGGGCGACTGCGGCGTCATCGCGATCAGTCATTGCCTTCTTGACGAGGGAGAACTCCATCTCGACGGTAGAGACCCGATTCCCCGAGATGCGCGCCATGACCTGCTTCTCGAAGCCGAGGGTCTCATAGCGCCGGTAGTAGGCGGTATTCACCCCGTCCTTACCCGCCTCGACATCGCCCGCCAGATAGGCCTTCTCGGCCTGATCCAGAATCTCACCCATCTCCTCGGCGACCGCGCCCCAGCTGGACACGGCACCCTCGGCTCGCGCGGCGGCCGGGGCGAGGACCCCGATGAGAAGGGCGAGGAGGAGCGGGACGAAGAGGATCCAGGGGCGCCTCGTCAATGCCGTCGTCGAGGATGTCGATGCGCCCACCCGTGTTCCTCCAGAGTTCTGCTTGTCGTTGTTGATGAGGGCGAGGGGAAGCATGCCGACCCCAAAGTCGCCGGGATTAGTTTAGCCTAACCTCCGCGAATTCAGAAATAAGTCATCGAAGAGTTATCTAATTGAGATCTTCGCAGGCGGGAGAGCCTCCGCGCAGGGCATCCCCGAGGCGCAGGACTCCGCTTTCCATCACCATCACACGATCGGCGAAATGAACGGCCTCATCCTCGTGCGTCACTACGAGCACCGCCGCGCCCTCGTCCGCCGCACGCCGGAGCATCCTCAGCGCCGTCTGGGCGTTCCCCGCGTCCAGTCCCGCGGTCGGTTCGTCGGCGAGGACCGTCTCCGGCCGCATCACCAGCGCCCGCGCCACAGCCATCCGACGCAGTTCCCCTCCCGAGAGCTCATCGGGGCGAGCGTCGGCCAGGGGCGCCAGATCGACGCCCTCCAGCAGGACCTCCGCCCGCTCGCGGACCCCCTCCTGCTCGACTCGCGCCCGGATGATCGACGGGAGGAGGACGTTCTCCAGCACCGACAGGCTGCGCAGCGCGGTGTGCCCCTGAGGGATCACGCCGATCCGCTCGTTGCGGAGCACCGAGGCCGCAGCATCCGGGAGGGCGTACAGATCCTCGCCGCCGATCAGGACGGCCCCCTCCGTCGGCGCGAGGATCCCCGCCATCATCGACAGCAGGGTGCTCTTACCGCTCCCCGAGCGTCCGCGAATCACCAGCAACTCGCCGGGGCTCAGGCGAAGATCCACCGGCTCGACCGCCGAGAACATCGCTCCGCCGCGCACGCGCGGGAAGTCCTTCCTCACGCCTCTCGCTTCAAGAGTCACGTCATTCCCCTTCCCTGAGGACAAGCCCCACGTCCATCGCGCCGATACGGCGAATCGAGACCCACCCCGCGACTCCCGCCGAGGCCAGGGCGACCAGGAGCGCGGCGAGAGCGATGAGTCCCGACTCCAAGGGCCCCGGCATGAGGAACCCGATGCCGAGCATTTGACCGACCAGCGCCCGGAAGGCCGAGAGCAGGACCCCCGACACGACGACGCCCGCGAGCGCGCCGGCCAGATCGACGGCCGCAGACTCCGCGAGGACGAGGCGTCCGAGCCGCGAGCGACTCACACCCATCGCCCTGAGGAGGGCGAACTCCCGAGCTCTTTCGTGAATCATCATCGTGAACACGAGGACGCTCATCCCCGATCCGACCGCCCATACGACGCCCACGAGCAGCGCGACCGCGCGCGATGTCCGCACGAGCGTCGCCGAGATCCCCGAGACCATGCTCTTCGCCGTCGAAACGGAGACCCCGTCCACGCTCTCGCGGATCCGCTGAGCGACCGCCTCCGCGTCCTCGCCGTCCGCGACGCGGACGAGAACCGAGGACACGACGCTCCCCGGATCGGCGTCCCGATACTTGTTCAGTCCCTTCTCCAAGGAGGCCGCCATGAGGCTCCTGCCCGTGTCGAAGTTCGCGTACACGGCGTTGTCGAGGGTCGAGCCCGTCGGATCGAACTGGCCGACGACCCTGAGAGTCCGACCGTAGATCTTGAAGGAGCCGTCGACCGGTACGGCGACGTTCGCTCCCACGAGGACGTCCATCTCGCCGATCTCCACGCCGCCCGTCGTGTCGGCGATCCACGGTTGAATGGCGAAATCCGTCTCCGGATCGAAGGCGATGACCTGGTATCTCCCCGAGCAGCAGCTCGCCCTCGCGGATGCGAGGAATATCTGGGGGGACGCCTTCTCCACGCCGGCGACATCGCGGACCCTCGCAACGACTCCTGCATCCATATAGAAATAGCCCGGCTCGGCCTCGAGGAGAAAGGTCCGGGCGTCGAAATCCCCGCCGGCGTCGCTCGGGGTGACGAGCACATCCGCCCCGAGACGGGCCTCCACCGTCGCCAGGCCACCGCGGATCCCCTGAACGAGGATGGTTCCCCCGAAGACAGCCGAGGCCATGAGCGCTGCAAATACGAACAGCGCGAAGGCGCGAGTCGGGTGCGCGCGCAGAGCGCGAAGGGGCAGCTCCCTCAAAGAACGCATAGATCCGTCTCCTTCCTACGTCGTCAACAGCATCGAGTCGTCGGCGGCTCGCAACAGCCTCGGAAGCACGGCCCTTGCGCCGATCCAGGCGACGAGGAGGCTCATCGCCACCGCCGCGGCGGCGAGCGCGGCGAGGTTGCCCGGGGAGACGAGCTCGCTCCTCACGGGCGCGACGCCGATGAGGGCGACGAGCCCCGCGGCCACGAGCGCCCCGAGCAGGGCCCCCGAGGCGTGGACCATGAGCGCCTCCCGTAGGAGGACGCGCTCGACGAGGGCCCTCGAAGCCCCGAGGATCCGCCACACGTTCGCCTCGCGGCGCCGCTCGTTGAACAGCGCCCATTGGGCGACGGCGAGCGCCCCGAGCAGGATCAGCCACGTCAGGGCCGCGACCCCGGCGAGCATGGACGAATGCGCGGACATCGAGGAGGCGGTCCCCACCAGCGCTTCCTCCGAATGGACGGCCGTCACGCGTCGGACGTAGAGGTTGATCCAGTTCGTCACCGATTCCGCCTCGGAGCGCTCCTTGAGTCGTAGCAGCGCGACCGAGTAGTCGGCATGCGGGTCGAGAGAGGCGAAGGAATCGTCGCCTGCGGCGACCGCGGCGGCGATCACCCGCTCGAGGGAGCCGATCGGCACGAACACCGCCTTGTCCAGCTCGGCGCCGATCCTCTCAAGATGGGAGTCGACCGGCCATTCCTCGCCGAAGAGGGTCACCGTGCCCTCGCGCGACACCGCCACATCGGCACCCACCGCGACGGATCCCTCCGGCACCACGTGATCGGGGCCCTCGCGCAGCCAGGGCGCGACGACGAAGTCGGAGGCCGGGTCGAAACCGATGATCCAGAGGGGCTCCCCCCCGCCGGTCGCGTCCGACAGGTAGAGCTGATAGGCGATGCGATCGATGTCCTCGTTGGAGTTCAGACGCGACAGAGTCGAGCGCTCCTTGTGGAAGAGGACGGGGCTGCCGACCATCTGGATGCAGGACTTGTCGAGTTGCAGGAAGCCCGCCGAGGGGTAGACGACGACGTCCGCGCCCAGTCTGTCTCGAGCCAGGGAGAGCTCCGCCCTCGTCGACTGCACGAGGAGCAGGCCCGTCAGCGCGCAGGCGGTCTGCGCGAGCGCGAGGAGCGCGAGGATCATTGTCCGCAGCGGGCGGGCCCGCGCGCTCTTCAGCGGGAGGCTCCTCAGGGAAAGACGGTCGCGCTTCATCGCCCAGCGCCTCCCGCGCTCGTATCGAGCCACAGGGCCGGGCGGACCCCGTAGGTCGCATCGGCGGCGGCGCCGGAGCCGTGGCGTACGCCCTCGCGGTCGACGTACTGCGCCGTGAAGTCGTAGGTCCCCGGGGAGCGCAACCACCAGTCGGCCCGACCCTCCTCGTCCGTGGGCAGATCGTCGTCGTCGACGGCCGCGGACAGGGCGGCCGAACCGAGGCTGGCGCGCTCAACGGCGTCGGAGATGTAGATCGAGGCCTCGGTCTCACTCAGTGCGAAGACCCGGTCCCTCGTCGTGGGGCCCGCGGCGGTGCCGGTCGCGGACTGCGGGGTGTTGGGGATCTCGACCGTCGGAACGAGGCAGACTTCCTTCTCGTTGAAGGCCGTTGCGAGGAAGTCCGAGTTCATCCATCTCCTGAGGTCGGAGCGCTCCCAGGTGACGGGCTCGAAGGGGACGCGATGGTAGGGGGCAGCGTCGAGGGAGTCGCGGCTGAGCAGCAGCAGTCTCTCATCGATCCTGTCGAGGACGATCCAGCGGATCGGCTCCGGCCCGTTCGCGGCATCGCCGTCCTGTTCAAAGGCGCCGAACTCGATGAGCTCCCCCTTCTTCGCCGAACGATAGGGAAGAGCGGGGTCGGCTTCGATCATCGCGCGAAGGCGCTCGGCCGAGTCGGCGTATCCGCCGAGGTGCGAATAGGCGTCGTAGGCGCCCTCGTGCTCACCGGCCTCCTCAAGGCGGAGGGCCTCCCGATAGGCGGCCCCCATCCGAAGGGAGTGGATCCATAAGAGGGCGAGCACGAGGGCGAGCAGCGCGACCCCGACTACGATCGCGCGCCGCTTCCGCCTCGCGGGGGAGGGTGGAAGCGCGATGGCACGCGCCCTCACCTCAGGCGACGACCTGCTTGCCGCGCTTCGCCGAGATGGTGAGCGCCCCGGCGCCGGACAGGGCGATAAGAACCGTCATCACCCGGGTGAAGGGCTGGAAGACGGTGTAGCAGCGCATATTCTTCATCATGCACATAGGGCAGATCCCGCCGGGGACGAAGAAGAGGACGACGCTCGCGATGACGGCGAGGAGCTGAAGACCAATTCTCACGCCCTTGTTCTTCACGAAAGCGGCAGAACCGAAGAGGGCGACGAGGGCGACCCCTCCCGCAGCGACCGTGTTCTGACACTGGTGGCAGTGCATCCAGGTGCCGTCCTCGCGGCGGTCACAGGCGGTGAAGACCGTCGTGACCCCAAGGGCGAGGAGGAGGCTCAAGGCTGCTGGGGCGACGGCGAGCGCCAGATTCTTCTTCGACTTCGACACGGATTCGTTCCTCTGTTCTTTAACGGGCGCATATGCTGGCGCGGTTGGACATATATAGTTAAGGGCACCCTTACCTAAATTGTCAATCCGCGGGCACCACCGGACCGCGGATCTCCGGAACGCGGGCCTCCGATCCTGGGATTCCGGAAACCGGAAGCGCCCGAGAGCCTTCGACATACGCGATAATCGAGCGGAAACAGCCGGAGGGCGACACCGCCTGATCCCGCTCGCTGATGCCGACCCCGAGGAGTTCTCAGTGCTCGCAGCCGCCTTCACACCATAGACCACCGCAGTAGCCGGTTCGCTCCCCCTCTCGGCCCTCTTCGGCCTCCTCCGCTCATCATGTTCTTCGTCACGCTCGGCGTCTTCAAGATCGCGACGCACTGGTGCGCGCTCGGCTCCCCCGCGGGTAGTTCATCACCGAACAGCCCCGACATCATCCTCCGAATCGGGAATCGTCGCGTTCCAGAGCCCTTCGCCTCGACGAAAAACCGGATCCAGTCGCGCAGAGGCCGCTTCATGCTCCCGGGGAAGGCGGAGCCCCCGCTCTCGGCCATGACGGTCGAGGGCGGGGGCTTCGAGGTTCGACGGGCTCTCATCGCCGCTCATCGGCGACGGGAGAGCGCGATCCGGGCCGACTCCCGTTCCACGGGCGCCCGACCCGGACCACAGAATCGGCTCAGGCCTCCTCGGTCAGGACCGCGGCACGGCCAGCCTCAAGGCGAGCAACCGGGACGCGGAACGGCGAGCACGACACGTAGTCGACGCCGACCTCGTGGAAGAAGTGGATCGACAGCGGATCGCCACCATGCTCGCCACATACACCCAGCTTGATGTTCGGCTTGGTCGAACGAGCGCGCGTCACGCCCTCGCGGACCAGGGTGCCAACACCGTGGACATCGATGGACTCGAACGGCGAAACACCGAAGATGCCGGCCTCAATATAGTGCGGGAAGAAGACGCCTTCGACGTCGTCACGCGAGAAGCCCCAGACGGTCTGGGTCAGGTCGTTCGTGCCGAATGAGAAGAAGTCAGCTTCTTCAGCGAGATCTTCAGCGGTCATTGCTGCACGCGGAAGCTCGATCATTGCGCCGATGGTAACACCGGACAGGTCAACGCCACGCTCGGCTGCGACCTCGGCGATAATGTCTTCGCCCTCTTCGCGGATCAGCTGGAGCTCGCGGACGGAGCCGACCAGAGGAACCATGATTTCCGGCTTCGGGGACAGGCCACGGGAAACGAGTTCAGCGGCTGCCTCGCAGAGTGCGCGCATCTGCAGGGCGAACAGGCCGGGCAGGTAAATGCCGAGGCGGACGCCACGCAGGCCGAGCATCGGGTTCTGCTCGTGGAAGCGACGAACCTCAGCCAGCATCTTCTCGTCAGCCGGATCAGCTTCGCCGGTCGCCTTCGCGACAGCAACCTTGATTTCCAGCTCGGACAGTGCCGGCATGAACTCGTGGAGCGGCGGGTCAATCAGGCGGACGGTCATCGACTTGCCATCCATGACCTCGAGCATCTCGAGGAAGTCCTGCTTCTGGAGCTTTTCGAGTTCGCCGAACGCTGCAGCGCGTTCCTGCGAGCCCGGTGCGGAGAGGATTGCGCGCTCAACCAGTGGGCGACGTGCGCCGAGGAACATGTGCTCGGTACGGCAGAGACCGATGCCTTCGGCGCCGAACTCGATCGCGCGACGCGAGTCGGTCGGGGTGTCAGCGTTGGCGCGGACGCGCAGGCGACGAACCTTGTCGGCGCGCTGCAGGATCTTGTCAACGGCCTTAACCAGTTCCTGGGTACCTTCGTCGTTGCCGGCAGCAATCAGGCCAGCTTCGAGGCCGTGCGACAGGTAGGTGGTGACCGGAGAGTCGGTAACCGGGACCTCGCCGATGAAGATTTCACCGGTCTGGCCGTCGATCGCGATCGTGTCGTCGGAGGTGTAGGTGGTGCCATCAATGACGACGGTGCCGGCCTCAGCGTCGATCTCGAGCGCTTCGGCACCACAGACGCAGGTCTTGCCCATGCCACGCGCGACAACTGCAGCGTGCGAGGTCTTGCCACCGCGGGCGGTCAGAACACCTTCGGCGACAACCATGCCCGGCAGGTCATCCGGGTTGGTTTCGCGACGAACCAGAACGCACTTGACGCCGTCAGCGTGGAACTTCTCAGCTTGAGCGTTGTCGAAGGCAATCTTGCCGACTGCTGCGCCCGGTGAAGCGGCCATGCCACGTGCGATGAGTTCCTTGGCAGCCTTCGAGTCGAACTGTGGGAACATCAGCTGGGTCAGCTGATCGCCGGTGACGCGAGTCAGGGCCTCGTCGCGGGTAATCAGCTTTTCTTCGGTCAGCTGGGTGGCGATACGGAATGCGGCGGCAGCGGTGCGCTTACCAACGCGGGTCTGGAGCATCCAGAGCTTGCCGCGCTCGATGGTGAACTCGATATCACACATGTCGCGGTAGTGGGTTTCAAGCTTGCGCATGATGCCGCGCAACTTGTCGTAGGAAGCCTTATCGATATTCTCGAGATCGGCAAGGGACAGGGTGTTGCGGATACCTGCAACGACGTCCTCGCCCTGAGCGTTCTCAAGATAGTCGCCGTACACGCCTGCGTGGCCGGACGAGGGGTCGCGGGTGAAGCAGACGCCGGTGCCGGAGCCTTCACCCATGTTGCCGAAGACCATGGTGCAGATGTTGACTGCGGTGCCCAGGTCGTGGGGAATGCGCTCACGACGACGGTAGATGCGTGCGCGCTCGGTGTTCCAGGAGCGGAACACGGCTTCGATGGCCATGTCCATCTGGGCGCGAGGATCCTGCGGGAAGTCCATGCCCTTCTGCTCGCAAACGATCTTCTTGAAGGTCTCAACGAGGCCCTTCAGGTCGTCAGCGGTCAATTCGGTGTCGCCCTTGACGCCACGAGCGGCCTTCAGATCGTCCAGGGCGTCGGAGAACAGGTCACCATCAATGTCGAGAACCGTCTTGCCGAACATCTGGATCAGACGACGGTAGGAGTCCCATGCGAAGCGCTCGTTGCCCGAGATCTTTGCGAGACCCTGAACTGAGTCGTCGTTCAGACCGATATTGAGGACGGTTTCCATCATGCCCGGCATCGAGAACTTTGCACCCGAACGCACCGAGACGAGGAGCGGGTTGTAGGGGTCACCCAGGTGGCGTTCCATCTGGTCTTCGACGCGGCGAAGAGCGGTAGTCACCTCGGTTTCCAGGGATTCGGGAACAATCGAATCCTTGAGGTATGCGCGGCACGCCTCGGTGGTGATGGTGAATCCGGGGGGAACGGGCAGTCCAAGCTTCGTCATTTCCGCAAGGTTTGCGCCCTTACCTCCGAGCAGGTCCTTCATGGACTTGTCGCCCTCGGAGAAGTCATACACATACTTGACCATTGAGGTCCTCAACTTCCGTCGATCACGTAAAAGTGGCCCGCCATCGGGCCGCTAGTGGGAAGAATAGCAAAAAGGGACTTAGGTCACCGAATGCTTTACCTTTGTTTTCAGCATCTTTGCAGTTCGCTTAGGAAGTTTGTCGCATATGTGACATTTTCGCGCTGTTTCAGTAGGGGTAAAGCAGTAGGGGTAGAGGTGTGTCTACACCTCGTTCCGCTTCCCATCGACGAGGCCCCGCGACACACTACACCCCACGCGACACAACCAAGCTCAAACACGCCAAACCGTCGCACCAAGTGCAGCAGGGAGCACAAAACACGCCGACACGCGCCACCGCCTACACCCCACGCGACAAAACCCCACCAAAACAAACCAAACCGTCGCATTAGGTGCAGCCGGTGCCCGAAAACACTGGCGGGCCCACCCCCCAAGGGTGAGCCCGCCAGCTCTACACGTTCAACGCCGGTCGCTGACCGTTGAAGGTCGCTGAGCGTTGAAAGTCATTGGCCGTTGAAAGTGAATTTTCGGTCCGAACCTTCACCCTCGACACCGACCGTGACAACCTGGCCGGCAACGATCTCTCCGAAGAGGATGCGCTCAGACAGAGCGTCTTCGATCTCGCGCTGGATGGCGCGACGCAAGGGGCGCGCACCGAGCACCGGGTCGAAGCCAAGATCGGCCAGCAGGTCGCGCGCCTCGTCGGTGAGCTGCAGGTGCATGTCCTGCGCTTCCATACGCGTGGCCAGCTTCGCGATCATCAAGTCGACGATCTGCTTGATCTGATCCTTGTTCAGTGGCGGGAACACGATCGTGTCATCGACGCGGTTCAAGAACTCGGGGCGGAAGTGCTGCTTGAGCTCTTCATCAACCTTTGCCTTCATACGCGAGTAGTCATGCGTCAGGTTGTCAGCGGACTGGAAGCCCGTCAAAACACCCTTGTTGATGTCACGTGTACCAAGGTTCGTGGTCATGATGATGACCGTGTTCTTGAAGTCGACCTTGCGTCCCTGGGAGTCGGTCAGGCGACCTTCTTCGAGGATCTGCAGTAGCGAGTTGAAGATGTCCGGGTGAGCCTTTTCAACCTCGTCGAAGAGGACGACAGAGAACGGCTTGCGGCGAACCTTTTCGGTCAGCTGGCCACCCTCGTCGTAGCCGACGTAGCCAGGAGGAGCACCGAAAAGTCGCGATGCCGTGTGCTTCTCAGAGAATTCGGACATGTCCAGCTGGATCAGAGCATCTTCGTCACCGAACAGGAATTCGGCAAGCGCCTTCGCCAGCTCGGTCTTACCGACACCGGTCGGACCGGCGAAGATGAACGAGCCACCGGGACGGTTCGGATCTTTCAGTCCAGAGCGAGTACGGCGGATCGACTGCGACAGCGCGCGAACAGCTTCTTCCTGACCGATGACGCGCTTGTGCAACTCATCTTCCATCTTCAAAAGCTTCGTCGTCTCAGTCTGGGTCAGCTTGAAGACCGGGATGCCAGTCGACATGGACAGGACCTCGGCGATCTCTTCTTCCGTGACCTCTGCGATGGAGTCGGATTCTCCGCCCTTCCAGGACGTTTCCTTCTCTTCACGCTGAGCAACCAGGTTGGATTCTTCGTCGCGCAGGCCGGCTGCCTTCTCGAAGTCCTGATCGTCGATGGCCGATTCCTTGTTGCGACGAACTTCGGCGATCTTCTCGTCAAGTTCACGCAACTCCGGCGGAGCGGTCATACGACGAATACGCAGACGGGCGCCCGCCTCATCGACCAGATCGATGGCCTTGTCCGGCAGGAAGCGATCAGAAATGTATCGGTCCGCAAGTTCAGCGGCTGCCTTGATTGCTTCATCGGTGATGATGACGCGGTGGTGCGCCTCGTAGCGGTCACGCAAGCCCTTCAGGATTTCGACGGTTTCCTCAACGCTCGGCTCATCGACCTTCACGGGCTGGAAGCGTCGCTCAAGCGCCGCATCCTTTTCGATGTACTTGCGGTACTCGTCGTTCGTGGTCGCGCCGATCGTCTGGAGCTCGCCACGCGCAAGCATGGGCTTGAGCATCTGGGCGGCGTCGATCGACCCTTCAGCGGCGCCCGCACCGACCAGGGTGTGAATTTCGTCGATGAAGAGGATGATGTCGCCACGCGTACGGATTTCCTTGAGAACCTTCTTCAAGCGTTCTTCAAAGTCGCCGCGGTAGCGCGAGCCAGCGACCAGCGAACCCATATCCAGGCTGTAGATCTGGCGGTCCTTGATCGTTTCGGGCACATCACCGTGGACGATTGCTTGCGCCAGTCCCTCGACGACTGCGGTCTTACCAACGCCGGGTTCACCGATCAGAACCGGATTGTTCTTGGTGCGACGCGAGAGGACCTGCATGACGCGCTCCATCTCGACGCGACGACCAATCACCGGGTCGAGCTTGTTATCGCGAGCAGCCTGGGTCAGGTTGCGGCCGAACTGCTCCAGAACCGCAGAGTTCTGGCGTTCGTGCGTGGAGGACCCGCCAACGCCCGCGCCGACAGATTCGCGTCCTTCACCTTCGCCACGCTGGTATCCGCTGAGTAGCTGGATCACGTTCTGGCGAACCTGGGAAAGGTCAGCGCCACGCTTGGTCAGAACCTGGGCGGCGACGCCTTCGCCTTCTTTCAGCAGGCCGAGCAAAAGGTGTTCGGTGCCGATGTAGTTGTGGCCGAGCTGCAGTGCCTCACGCAGTGACAGCTCGAAGACTCGCTTTGCGCGCGGTGTGAAGGGGATGTGGCCTTCAACCGTCTTTTCGCCTTCGCCGATGATCTCAATGACGGACGCACGGACGTCGCCATCGTTAATGTCCATCATCGCGAGCGCCTTCGCGGCGACACCTTCACCTTCGGAGATCAGGCCGAGCAAAAGGTGCTCAGTCCCGATGTAGTTGTGCTTGAGCCCGCGCGCTTCATCCTGCGCGAGGACGACGACGCGCCTAGCTCGGTCGGTAAACCGTTCGAACATGTCATTCCCTTTGTGTCCGGGGACCGCGCCAACGCGCGGAGTGATTCTTCAACTGAAACCACACTAAGCGAGCGCACGATTATATGCGCGTTAGTTCGCCATGGGGTGAAAAAGGAATATCGACGAGGCTGATCGGCTCCCGGCTGTTTCAGTTACGCTTCGGATTCCACCAGTACGGTGAACGGGCCATCATTGACCAGCGAAACTTCCATCATCGCGCCGAATTCGCCCGTTGCTACTTCGAGTCCGCGACCTCGTAAATCGGCGACAACCGCATTGACGAGAGGCTGCGCTTCATCGCCCGGGGCGGCATTCACCCACGAGGGGCGACGTCCCTTGCGCGTATCCCCGTAGAGCGTGAACTGCGAAACCACCAGGATCGGAGCACCGAGTTCCGAGGCGGACTGCTCATCACCGAGAATGCGAAGTTCCGCGATCTTACGGGCGACAGTCGCAACCTGCTCCGCGCCGTCTCCCCTTTTCACGCCGAGCAACACCATCAGGCCCGGGCGATCAATCGCCCCGACAACCTGACCGTCAACAGACACGGAAGCGCTGGTCACGCGCTGAATAACCGCGCGCATCAGCGGGCTCCCAACGCGCCCAGGCCACCGAGCGGCGACACGTCATGGCGACGCAGATCAGGATTATTCAAATCAGCGCCCGGACGCGTTTCGGGGGACATTGCAGATTTGCCATCAACGGGAACAATCAGTTCCTGAGCTGCAGCAATACCGTCCAAGTCGAACACCATCGACGCCGGAACGTTGCGCGCAAGCACCGCCAAAGCAATCGGACCAAGCTCTCCATGGCGAGCAACAGAGGTCACGACACCAACAACTCGACCGTTCGATTCAATGCGAGTACCTACCTCGGGAAGGTCGCCTCGTGAACCATCAAGCTGCAGGAACGTCAGGCGACGCGGCGGACGCCCCAAATTGAGCACGCGAGCAATCGACTCCTGCCCGCGATAACAGCCCTTATTCGTGTGGACCGCAGTGCGCAGCCAATCGACCTCAGCCGGAATCGACCGCGCGTCCGTGTCGACACCCAAGCGCGGGCGCCACATAGCAATACGCATCGCCTCCCACGCAAGGAACCCCGCAGGCTTCCGCTTCGCATCAGCGGCCAGCCAGTCGGTAACAAACTGCTTCGCCCCGTCGCGATGCACAACATGCAAACGTATCCGTGAGCGCTCGCCCGGATGAGAGCCCTGGAAGTATTCCGTGCCTCCCTCGGTCGTGCCCGGCCACGGATCCTTCCACGTCAGCACGAGGCCGGGAAGCCCGGTAGCTGTATCCATGTCACTGCCCGCGGTCGCGAACACCGTCACGTCAGAACGCACATCAACCCGCACGCGCAGAGCAAACTGCATCGAACGCAAGAACTCCGCTAGACCCCGGGTGTCATGGCCTTCGCAGATCAACCACGTATTCTCGCCGTCGTCCGCTACTGCAGCCTGGTGCTCAATATGACCCTGAGGATCCAGAACCAGAAGCTCCTTCGAATCCCCCGGGCCCATACCCGTGACAATCTGCGTTGTAATGCTGGTCAGCCACGTCTGACGATCCGCACCAGACACGGTGATGACGCCCAAGTCTGCGCGATCCGTGATCGCGCGACCCTCTTCCAAGGCCCACTGTTCCCCCAAAGGGTCGCCGTAATGCAGGGCAATCGGCGTCGCGGGGATCGCAAAGGTCTTTGGCTCCGCCCCTTCTTCAGGGGTGTCAGCTTCTTTAGCGCGGGTGTCCTGATCCCCTAGATCGTCGGACGTGAGAATCGCACCCGGCCACGTGGCAAGCGGAGACAGCCACTCATCGGCAGGCGAATCCGACGTAGCGGAAGAAACGGGGGAATCAGACAAGGAAACCACTCTCAGCTTCGGCGTCAATGCCCTCAACGGCTTCGCCCGACGCGGTGTGCGCCTGCTCGGTACGCATCAGGCGACCCGAGAACTCAACGGCAGCTTCGCCACCAGCAATAGTCTTTTCCTGTGTCCACATGAGCTCACCCGCGACCAGGCCGTACATGCGCCCCAGGTGCTCGACCTCTTGCGCCTTCGCGTCGCGCGCAATCGCATCCGACACCATCTGCACGCGCGGGCCAACTCCCACGCCCGCCCACAGCACACCAAGACCATTCGTCAGAGCCGAAGTCGCCGTGAATTCGCGCGGCACATACTGACCCGGAGGAGGCAGCTCACCCGTGCCCGGCATCACCGACACGTACATCGTCTCTTCGACCAGAAGCTCACCGCGACCAATTTGCGACAGCCCCTCGGCAGCGTCCCACGTCGGCTCAATCTCAACGCCGGGAGCCGGAAGACCCTGGTAAATCGACGTGGTGAAACGCATCTGCTCACCACAAATCTCACCGCGCATCTCTTCAATGATCGCAGTATCCGTTTCAGCGCCTGCGACCATGCCCCAGCCCTTCCACGTACCGAGCATCCAGGCGAGAGGAGCAAGAGCAACAGGCAAATCAGCAGGAATAACCATCATGGAAATTAGCCTAAAGGTTTGCGCGCGCCCATGCGATATTTGGGTTCGCCACCACCGCGTCAGTCAGCAGCTTCGAGGCTCGAAGCGAGGATTTGGCTCAGATGCCACCGATGCGGATCAACGCGTAAATCGGAATCGCAGCAACCAAGAATTTTGCGCAGGCGCGACCCAGCGCCCCTGTCGGCGGGCGACGCGTCGCGTGATCACCCAGCAGACCATCAAGAACCACAATCGTCATACCAACAGCCACACCTTCAAGCAGACCGAAAAGAGCGGCCGCCGGAATCGGACCGATGACGGAGGCAAGGCCCGGAAGAATAATCGGCGTCATCTGCGATGCACGACCGGCAATATATGCGAAAACACCAATGATTGCGCCCGAGATCGCTCCCACCGAAAGCGCACCAATCGACTGCGAACGATAGGTGTGGCCAATCTGGTCTCCCCACACAATCAGCGCAATCAAGACCGCGGCAACGGGGATTATCACGCTCCACTGCTCAAGAGAATTCAACGTGATCCACGCAGCCGACGCGGCAATCAGAATCAAGGCTCCAATCGCGGAAGCAAGAGTCAAAGAGGTCGGACGCTCATTGGGACGAGTCTTCACTCGGCGTAGCACCATCACATCGGCCTCATCGACTGATTCACCTGCGATAAGAGCTTCCTGAAGAGCCCGCTCACGCTGGCGTTGCGCAATCGTTTCAGCACAATTCTCACCCGTGATAAACGAGTGATTCGTTGGCGTTGGAGCCGTGAAAATCACCGAAGCAACAATCACAACAACCGACGCCCCGATCACCGGAACGCCATATTTTAAGTCGCCCGTCAGCGCGACCATCATCGGCAGAACAGCTGCTGAAAACGCCAACACGATAATCGTGAGGGGAGGAAGATCCAGACCGGTAAGCGCACCCCATGTGAAGGCAAGAACAACACCGATCAGAGCAATCAGGGGAGCAAACGTCAAAGACGTTGCCGGCAACGCCCACACGACCACGGTCAGAATCGAGAAAAGAAGAACGATGACCGCGGATAAGCGCATACCGGTCGCGATCGACAGGGTTGCCATCGAAAGGCGGTCGCTTAAACCGCGACGCCCTCGATGAGAATGGGGCGTCAAGGCACGTCGAGTGGGAACAGACTCCATACGATTCATGGTCGCACATTTTGGTGGGATGTCCCACCTGTCCTCCCCTCGCTGGCGAGGCTCGCATTACGTATGCTTGTACGCGCACCGAGTTGTTAAGCCCCGGGCTCCAAACTCTGCCGCTACGAGCGGCCTTCGCGCCGACAGGCGCTTTCGGCTCGGTGTCTAGTCGTTGAAAAGTGGCTACGATGGGTTTCCTGTCGTGGCCACTTTTTCTATTCCGTCCGTTCCCTGTAGGCCCCTATGAACATCAAGGGATAAAACAAGGCTGGCCCGGGTGTTTCACCCGGGCCAGGCCTCGTCAATATGATCGCGGACGGTAGTGCTACGTTCACACCGAAATCAGCGAAGTAGCAGCTCAGTCTGCGTGGGGCGACGGCTCCACCAAACGGCGGACGGTCGCCAGCGGTGTCAGATCAGCGGGTAGCGGACAATCGTCGCTTCACGACCAGCGCCGACGCCGATCGACTGAATGCGACAACGCGACAGTTCTTCGAGGCGCGCGATGTAATCCTGGGCGTTCTTCGGCAGCTCTTCGAAGGTACGGCAACCGGTGATGTCCTCTTCCCAACCGGGCAGTTCTTCGTACACCGGGACAGCGTTCTCGAAACCGACCTGGTCAAGAGGCATTTCTTCTATGCGGGTGCCATCGACCTCGTAGGCGACGCAGACCGGAATGGTCGGATAGCCAGAAAGGACGTCGAGCTTCGTCAGGCAGATGTCAGTCAGGCCGTTGATGCGGGTCGCGTAGCGCATGACAACCGCGTCGAACCAGCCGGTGCGGCGAGCACGACCGGTGGTCACACCAAATTCGCCACCCTTGTGACGCAGGGCCTCACCGACCTCGTCATCAAGTTCTGTCGGGAACGGGCCTTCACCCACGCGCGTCGTGTACGCCTTCGCAACACCGACAACGCGGTCGATGCGGGTCGGGCCAACACCGGTGCCAGTCAGCGCACCGCCGGCGGTCGGGTTCGACGAGGTCACGAACGGGTATGTGCCATGGTCGATGTCGAGCATGGTGGCCTGACCACCTTCAAAAAGCACCGTGTCGCCACGATCAAGCGCCTCATTCACTTCGAGAGACGCATCGCAGACCATCGGGCGGATACGATCGGCGTATGCGAGCAGTTCTTCAGTGACGGTGTCAGGATCGAGGGTTTCCATGCCGACGGCTGCGAAAACCTCATTTTTCGGAGCGAGAGCTGCCTCGATCTTCTCGCTCAGTGTCTTCGGGTCGAACAGATCCTGAATGCGAATGCCGACGCGGTTCATCTTGTCCGCGTAGGTCGGGCCGATGCCACGGCCGGTTGTGCCGATCTGGTTCTTCCCACGAGCTCGCTCGTTCGCCTGGTCCATCAGACGGTTGTAGCTGGGGATGATGTGAGCGTTGGAGGAAATCTTCAGGCGCGAGCAGTCAACGCCACGCGATTCCATTTCTGCCAGTTCCTGGAACAGAACATCAATATCGACGACGACGCCGTTGCCGATGATCGGGGTAACGCCCTTGGATAGGATGCCCGCGGGTAGCAGGTGCAGTGCGTACTTTTCACCGTCGATGACGACAGTGTGACCGGCGTTGTTACCGCCGTTGAACTTCACGACATAGTCAGTGTTCTGGCCGAGCTGGTCGGTCGCCTTACCTTTACCTTCGTCGCCCCACTGGGCACCGAGCACGATCACGGCTGGCATGGGTCTCTCCCCGATATTCTTGCTATACGTACGACTGTGGCCGCACCTCGCGTAATTCTACCGAGATTTACGCCAGCGCGTGAGCAGTAACTGTTCCGCAGTTTATTCCAGAAGAGCGCTCCTACTTGTAGTGACTCCATATGCGCAGAACGTGGACAGTCTGAGTTTCTGGAAAGACCTCGTAAACGAGTCGATGTCGGAAGTTGATACGACGCGTGTAGTAACCGCTTAAGTCTGTAACCAGCCACTCATAATTCGAGCGATGCAGATTGGCTCGAGCAGCAGTGCCAGTAACAGCTAACACGCTAACGCGTACGCCTTCACGTACACTTTAAACATTAGAAATCTTACTCCACCCCTTCATCGGGGATTTGTTTGGGCGGGCGGCCTCGCCGCCGAAGTGGCTGAGCCTTTGCTTCACGCCCCGCATCCTTCAGCGCGCGACGCAGAATGATCTCAATCTGCGCGTTCACACTGCGTAGATCGTCTGCCGCCCACTTGGACAACGCCTCGTGGACGGCAGGATCTAAGCGCAGAAGAATCTGCTTGCGCTCATTCTTCGGAGTCATTTACTCACCCGGCGACTCACACTCCCCAGTACCAACCCAGCAGGTCAGTACAGTGAGCCCGCATTCACGACCGGCTGAGTGCGCTGGTCAGAGCAGAGCACGACCAGTAGGTTCGATACCATCTGAGCCTTGCGTTCATCATCGAGCGACACGATGTCATTGTCTTCCAGGCGGTTCAGCGCCTGCTCAACCATGGTGACCGCGCCTTCAACGATCTGCTCACGGGCAGCGATCACAGCACCGGCCTGCTGGCGCTGCAACATTGCCTGCGCAATTTCGGGCGCGTAAGCGAGAGACGAAATACGAACCTCGACGATTTCAAGACCGGCCAGTTCAACGCGAGCCGCAACTTCGCGCGCAAGTTCAGCCGAGACAACGTCTGTACCGCCACGCAGCGAGGTTTCGCCCGGGCCGGGCTCGTCATAGGGGTGCGAAGTGGCGACGTGGCGCAGCGCCGACTCCGCCTGAGCCTTGATGAATTCCTCGTACTGCTCGACTGCAAAGACTGCGCGCGCCGTGTCAGCAACCTGCCACACGACGATCGCCGCAATATTCACCGGGTTACCGTCGGAATCGTTGACTTTCAGCTCGCTCGTCTCGAAGTTATGGACCTTGACGGAGACCTTCTTGCCATTCGTAAACGGTGGTACCAGCACCAGGCCCGTCTTGCGAACCGTGCCAATGTACTTGCCGAAGAACTGGCGAACCGAGGTCTGGCCAGGAGAGATGACCGCCAAGCAGGGCATTAACAGCATGACGAGGAGGAACATGACCGAACCGGAAACGATCCCTGCAACACCGTCCGCTTCGCCAGCGTCGGCCGCGATCGCGCCGATAACGAACAGGTAGATCGAGTAGGCGAAACCTGCGAGCAGGATCAAGGCCGTCGGGAAGGCGATCGCCGATCCGAGTGCCGGCGCTTTCTTTTCCGCAATATTCACGCGCGCCTCTGCTTCAGCAAACGCGTTGTCAGCTACACCTTTGACGTTGATGTCCTCTTCCTGAGTCACCGAGTGCACCATCAGTTCTCCTTTACGACCCGCGCCAGCCGATCAGCTAGCTCCACACGAATGCGATATCAATATGATATCTATTTTTTAGTCCGCGTCAATGTCGAATTTTCAGCTGGGCACAGTGGGCGGCCTCATGCATCATTCGCGGTCGCGGACTATCGATAATTCGCGAGGCCACGCGCGCAACGCCAGCCGAAAATGCGTGCTCACGCAGAATGCGTGGCACATCTGGTCAGCTGAAGGCAACCCGGCTGAGCGCTAAGGAAAGAAAAGACGTACAAGGCGACGAAAACGAGTTTTCAACTGGGAAAACATCGCCTTACACGACAAAATCCGACACCTGTCACCGCCCAGACTCTGCCGAGCACCCACAAATGCCTCGTGCCCGCGCTCTTACGCAAGGGAAAACACGGGAACGATGAAAAAGCTGGCGACGCCTAGCTCGCCAGGCAATGCCTATCTCAGCTAGCACGCCTAGCTCGCCAGGCGATGCCTACCGTAGTTGACGGTTATCTCACTTAACCGCGGTAGCCTCCGCGCGGACGGAGGCGACCTCGTACAGGGCAATGCCGGTTGCCACGGCGGCGTTCAACGATTCAACCGCGGACGAGATCGGGATGGACACAATCTGGTCGCAGGTTTCGCGGACCAGTCGGGACAGGCCCGCCCCTTCAGCGCCGGTGACAACGACCAGCGGCGCGTCGGCGAGCTTCAACCCGCGCAACGACGCGTCTCCCTCGCCGTCAAGGCCGATGACGAACATACCGTTCTTCTTGCATTCCTCGAGGGCACGGACCAGGTTGGTTGCGCGCGCGACGGGAACTCGGGCGGCTGCGCCAGCGGAGACCTTCCACGCGGTGGTGTTGACACCTGCGGAGCGACGTTCCGGGATGATGACGCCGTCGGCACCAAATGCTCCGGCGGAACGGAGAACCGCGCCCAGGTTGTGCGGGTCGGTCACCTGGTCAAGCGCGACCAGCAGGGGCGTTCCGACCTTCTGGAACGACCCGACGATCAGGTCTTCAACGTGGAAGTATTCGTATCCGCGCACCTCAACGGCTACGCCCTGGTGGACTGCGCCGTCGGTTGCGACGTCGAGGTCGCGACGGGTGACCTCGAAAACGGGGGCACCCATGTGGGTGGCGAGGCGAATGACCTCTTCGACGCGGTCGTCTTTCACGTTGTCGAGCACGAAGACACGTTCAATCGGCACGTTGGCGCGGACGGCTTCGGCGACGGGGTTGCGACCGGCAATCAGTTCGTGGCCGGGTGCGACCTTGATGGATGACTTGGCACGCGCGCGTGCGATCGCTGCTTCCTGAGCTTCGCGCGCTTCCCGCTGGATCTTGCGCTTGTGTGCGGGATGGTAAGTCCGGTCTTCAGCCTTCGGGGTCGGTCCCTTACCTTCGAGCCTACGACGCGAGTGCCCGCCGGTGCCGACTTTCGCACCCTTCTTCGATCCAGGTTTGCGCACTGCGCCGCGACGACCGTCGTTTCCCGCCATGAGTTTCACCTATCGTTCGTTGGTCTCGCCTCCCGGCGAGCAGTTCAGATAGCAAGCCTATCGGCTCCCCGACTGTTTTCCCGCACGATATCGCCGTTTGCGGTAGGTATCACGGCGCGCTTTCTCTTGTTCACCAATTGACGAGGCCCAGAACGCCAGCAATTTCCGGCTTTCGCCCCGGTTTTCGTCCTGCGCAATTCCTCGCGCGAGAGGCTTGCCTGCGATCAGCGGAAGGTCAGGCGAGTTTCCAGGTTGCTCCGCCGCGCCCGTCGGCGACTTCAATTCCCGCGTGTGCGAGGCGGTCACGAAGAGCGTCTGCGCGTGCCCAGTCCTTTTCGGTGCGAGCCTGCGCGCGTTCTTCGATGATGGCCTGAACTAGGGTGTCAAGCGCGTCGTATTCGCCAGATCGGGCACCTCCAGCTGTGCCAGCGGAGCCCAGTCCGCTTCGCCACTGCTCGGATGCGGGGTCAAGTCCGAGGACATCAAGCATGGAGCGCACCAACTGCTGTTCACGTCGAACCGCTTCGGTGTCACCCGCTTCGATGGCGACGTTGCCGGCCTTCATGTGCTCGTGAATGACCGCAAGTGCTCCGGCCACGTTCAGGTCATCGTCCATTGCGGTCACGAAGCCTTCGGGTAGCTCGGACGCAGGCAGTGCAATTTCGGAAGCGGGAACCTCGCCTGCAATCGCGATCGCGCGTTCCACGAAGGCGGAGAACTTCGCCCATGCAGCGGCAGCTGCTGGCATAGTTTCGGGGCCCCATTCGATGGCACTGCGGTGATGAACGGTCGAAAGCGCCCAACGAACGGCAGCAGCCGGATACTCTGCAGTCAGAGCGTCGATGGAGAGCACGTTGCCCAGCGACTTCGACATTTTCTCGCCCTTCATGGTGACCCACGCGTTGTGAACCCAGAGGCGAGCGAATCCCCAACCTGCGCCGTGTGACTGCGCTTGTTCGTTCTCATGGTGCGGGAATCGCAGGTCGATTCCACCGCCGTGAATATCGAATTCGTCGCCCAAATAGCGCCGCGACATCGCAGAGCATTCGAGATGCCAGCCCGGGCGACCTCGTCCCCACGGAGAATCCCAAGCCGCAGTTTCCGGCTCGCTTGCCTTGGTTGCCTTCCAGAGCGCGAAGTCGCGAGGGTCGCGCTTGCCCGCTTCCACGGCGGCATCGATCTGCGCCTCGTCTTCGGTGGTGCGCATGTCATCGAGCTTCTGGCGGGTCAACGACCCGTAATCGTCCTGACTGGCAACGGAGAAGTAGACGTTGCCCTGACCGTCGGCGTAGGCGTGCTCGCGCTCGATCAGGCGGTTAATCAGGTCAATCTGGTCCGGAATATGCCCGGTCGCGTGAGGTTCGTAGGTCGGTGGCAGAACACCGAGGGTCTCGTACGCTTCGGTGAATTCACGCTCGAAACGCTGCGCCCAGGCCCACCATTCAACGCCCGCGTCGGCGGACTTGTTGAGGATCTTGTCATCAATGTCGGTGACGTTGCGAATGTACGTGACGTCTAGACCATTGCGCTTCAGCCAACGAATCAGCGAGTCGAACGCGACGGCCGCGCGCAGGTGTCCGACGTGCGGCGCACCCTGCACCGTCGCACCACACAGGTAAATCCCCACTTTCCCCGGGTTTACAGGAACCAGTGGCTGCAGGGTGGCGGACTTCGAGTCGTACAGGTGAAGCGTCATAGTGCCATGCTACCCGCGTCGGCTCCCACGGTACGAGGCCGCCTCCACTTTTAGGACTGCATAACGCGACGAAAGGGCGGGGTGGCGTAGGGGACAAGCGTTTCGGGAGCTCAGTTTCCGGGCGTGATCTTTTCTTCGATCAGGGCACGCAGGGCGTCGGCGTCGTTCGGCAGGCTCACGACGCGTTGCTCGCCACCCTCAATATCGGCGAATCGGGCGGGAACGGTGGGCTCGTGGCCGGTTGCCTCGCGGATCGTGTCGGCAAACTTCACGGGAAGCGCAGTTTCCATGACGACGGTCGGCCCGTCCACATGCGGTGCCCACTGGCGTGCGACGTGCATGCCGTCCGCGGTATGTGGGTCCAGCAGGTAGCCATCGTTTTCTTCGGTGAAGAGAATCTGTTCTAGGCGGTGGGCATGGTTTGAGGTGCCCGACACGAAGCCGTAGTTTTCGCCAAGGGTGGCAAATTCTTCAGTGCCGGACAGATCGAAGAAGCCGTCTAAGTTCAGGGCCTCACCGAACAGCTGAGCGGTACGCTCCCCGTCGCGACCAAGCAGGTCGAAGATAAAGCGCTCGAAGTTGGATGCCTTCGAAATATCCATCGACGGCGACGAGGTTGCCAGTGTTTGGGCCGAAGAACGAACGCGGTAGACACCGGTGCGGAAAAACTCGTCAAGAACATCGTTCTCGTTCGTGGCCACAACAAGCATTCCCAGTGGCAAGCTCATCTGTCGCGCCACGTGGGCTGCGCAAATATTGCCGAAGTTGCCCGAGGGAACGACGACGTTCACTCGGCAATCCAGGTCGAGACCACCGTCCGCGCCTCGTGCCACCTGCAACCAGGTCGCGACGTAATACACGACTTGGGCGAGCAAACGCGCCCAATTGATCGAGTTGACCGCGCCCAGGTGCCATTTCGCCTTAAAGTCGGGGTCCATGTTGACCGCCTTGACCAAGTCCTGACAGTCATCGAATACGCCCTCAACTGCGACGTTCACAATGTTGTCGTCCAGCAGGGAGAACATTTGCGCGCGCTGGAATGCTGTCATGCGTCCGGCCGGAGTGAGCATAACGACCGACAGGCCATTCCGGCCTCGTAGCGCGTACTCAGCAGCAGAGCCGGTATCGCCGCTGGTCGCACCCACAATCGTCAGCCAATCTCCACGACGGTCGAGCTCGTACTCGAAGAGTTCGCCGAGCAACTGCATCGCCATGTCCTTGAACGCTGCCGTCGGACCATTCGACAGATGCGACACCCAGACTCCGGACTGGAGGTGCGTGACCGGAACGATCGCCGGGTCACTGAACGCGGGCGAGCGGTAGGCGCGAGCGGTAATCGCCTTCAGGTGCTCGGAGGGAATGTCGTCAATGAACAGTTCGAGGACGCGGGCAGCGAGCGCCGCATAGCCTTCATCTGCGAGGACTCGGCTGAGTTCTTCGAGGTCTGTCGCACCCAGTTGCGGGTAGCTTTCAGGCATGTAGAGGCCACCGTCGGGGGCGAGGCCTTCCAGAAGGATGTCGCTGAACGAGCGCGCGTTGTCGGCTGAAGATTGGCGAGTCGAAATGTACCGCATGCGCCGATCCTATCGGGGTCAGGCTGTCGCACGGGCCCCGTCCCAAATCCGCGTCGCACCGGCTAGCCTTAAAGCATGACTGACACCGCTCACTCCGCTCCCGTCCCCTTCCGCGTTGGCCAGGCGATCGACGTTCACGCGTTCGCAGTCGCAGACGAGTGTGGGAATCTGCCCGACAAGACGCTCATGCTCGCATGCTTGGAGTGGCCGGGCGAAACCCCACTGGAAGGTCACTCTGATGGCGACGTTGCAGCTCACGCGGTGTGCGACGCGATTTTGGCGGCGACCGGCCTGGGCGAAATGGGAAGCGTGTTCGGGACCAGTCGACCCGAGTGGTCGGGCGCATCCGGCGAACAGTTCCTTGTTGAGGTATGCCGAATGGCGCGCAAAGCCGGCTGGCACGTCGGTAATGCGACCGTGCAGGTGATCGGCAGAAAGCCTCGCATGGCTGCGCGTCTGCCCGAAGCGTGCCAGCGAATGAGCGAGATCGTCGGCGCTCCCGTTTCTGTCAGCGCCACGACGACGGACGGGCTTGGGTTTACGGGACGAGGCGACGGCTTGGCAGCAACAGCGGTTGCGCTCGTCGTTCGGGCTCAGTAGTTCGCCAGCGCGAACGAGGTTGCGCGGGGAAACCGCGGGCGAGTACCCGCGAAGAAAACGGCGGTCGAGATCCCCCCGCGACAAGCGCACCTCAAGAATCGGGAAAAGAACAGAGGTGAGCAGGCAGAAAGAATCAGCCCGCTACTCCCCCATTACTTTTCGAGGTGCTCCAGGTGTGCCTTGTCTGCTTTGACCGGAATGGTCAGAAGCAAGCCAACGGCGAGGATCAGGATGACACCGAGGATGCCCCAGTAGGTGTAGTCGCCACCGGTGGACTGCGTCTTGCCGATCTTCAGGAAGACGCCGTACATGAACGGCGCTAGGAAAGAGACGGCGCGGCCGGTGGTCGCGTACAGGCCGAAGACTTCGCCTTCACGACCTGCGGGGATGATACGGCCGAGGAACGAACGGGATGCCGACTGGGTCGGGCCGACGAAGATGCAGAGCAACAGGCCAAGGCTCCAGAAGACGATCGAGCCGTGCGCGTGGAAGAAGAAGACGCCCAGGCCGAATACGACCATCGAAGCGAGCGAGAAGATAATGACCTTCTTCGGGCCAATCTTGTCGTCGAGAGCGCCGAAGCCGATGGTGGCTAGGCCCGCCACGACGTTCGCGGCGATTGCGAAGATCATGACGTCACCGGCGGAGAAACCGAACGCGGACTTTGCCAGGATTGCACCGAAGGTGAAAACGCCTGCCAAGCCGTCGCGGAAGACGGCGGAAGCCAGCAGGAAAAACAGTGTGTGCGGTGCTTCGCGGTGCAGGCTCTTCACGGTCTGCCAGAGCATACGGTAGGAGTCGAGCAGAGATTCTTTCGAATCATCGTGGTGCAGGACCGACGGTTTCGGCGGGTGTAGCACGACCGGCAGGGCAAAGAGACCGAACCAGAGTGCCGCGATAATCATCGCGATACGGATATTCAGACCGTTGTCGGTGGACACACCCAGCAGGTTCGGACCAATCAAGCCGACGTAGAGGATGAGTAGCAGGACGATGCCCCCAACGTAGCCGGCTCCCCAGCCAAGGCCGGAGATACGCCCCATGTCCTTCTTGTCAGCCAGGTGGTTGAGCATCGCATTGTAGTTCACGGACGCGAACTCGAAGAAGATGTTGCCGACGCCTAGCAGTGAAATACCGAGCCAGAGCGACGCGTTCGGCCCGATCGACGATTCGGGGGCAACGAAGAACATGGCGAGCATCGACAGGACAACCACGCCGGTAAACCAGCCGAGCCAGACACCGCCCTTACCGCGACGGTCTGCGCGCTGGCCGGTAATCGGCGCGAGAAGAGCGATAATGAGACCCGCGACCGTCAACCCGATCGACAGGCGCGAGTTCGCGGTGCCCGCATCGGTGAACAGCCCATCGCTGGTCAGGTAGGTGGAGAAGACGAAAGTGGTGGCGACAGCGTTGAACGCTGCCGACCCCCAGTCCCACGCTGCCCATTCAATGACGGGGCGCGTCAGGATTTTCGTTTTTTCTTCTGATGCCACTTCAATGACGGGGCGCGTCAGGATTTTCGTTTTTTCTTCTGATGCCACTGGAGTGTTTGAGGTGGATGACATTCGTTTCTCCTCGGACATACGTCCGCTGTTTTGGGCGCTGTCAGTGTTGCTGACATCTGGAACTTAACACGAAGAGGAGCAAAATTTGATTTCTTGAACGTTTCGTGGACATACAAGTTGGTCGCATTATCTGCCTTGCGCCCCCGTTCTAGTCCCTCATTGACGAGGCCATACCGGGCGTCTTTCTTACCCCGCGGCGGTAGGCAAGCTGGCAGTTTTCAGGATTGATCGAGTAGAAGTGTTGCGAGCGCAAGGTCAAGCCGGGTTGTGACTTTCATGGATAGAAGGTCGCCAGGGACTGTCATCACTTGGCCACCCGTGTCTTCCACAAGACCCGCGTCATCGGTCGCCGCTGTACGTTCGTTTGCTGCACGAGTCCGGGCGGACTCGTGCGCTTCGCGCAAGGTGGACCACGCGAATCCTTGAGGTGTCTGCACGCTGACAAGGGTGGAACGGTCGGGGGTTGCCACCACCGGGCACAGTCCGATGCCTAGGTGTGCTGACGCGGTGGAGTCGCCAACTTGTTTGAGCGTGTCGGTCACTGGCAGAACCGGGATGACGGCGTTGTATCCCGACGTGACGGCTGCGATGACGCGACGGATCGCGTCTGGCGGAGTCAAAGCTCGCGCGGCGTCGTGAACAAGGACGGGGGTTGAAGCGTCAAGGCACATCCCGTGGGTTTCGGCGAGGGTCTCTAACGCATCCAGTCCGAGGGCAACTGAGGCTTGACGCGACGCGGATGATCCGGCAACGACAAGAACAGGTACTGAACGCGATTCACCCTGCCCGCTTGTAAGCGTGATACGTCCATCTGGAAAGTAAGTGGCGAAAGTATCGACCTGATCGGCGGGCGCTGTCACAACGATGCCTGCAACACCAGCTTGAGCTAGCCCGCGGGCGGATCGTTCAAGAAGAGTAGTGCCAGCAAGCTCAACAAGAGCTTTGGGACCGTCACACCCCAAACGGGTGCCGGAGCCTGCTGCTGTCAGGACTGCAAGAGCGGTTGACATTGAGGATCCGAAGTGTGACGGGTCAGGTCACTCAGCGTCGGTGGCGTCTTCAGGGGTAATGCGACCTTCGGCGAGGATTTCGTCAAGGCGAGTACCTGCCTGTTCTTCGGTGATGTTACGCGCCAACGCAAGTTCGGAGCCAAGGATCTGACGAGCCTTGGTCAGGGTACGCTTTTCACCAACGGAAAGCTTCTTCAGATCGTCGCGACGCGTCAGGTCACGAACAACTTCAGCGACCTTCACGATGTCGCCGGTTGCGATCTTCTCTTGGTTTGCCTTGAAACGGCGGGACCAGTTGGTGGGCTCTTCAACGTAGGGGGCGCGAAGAACCTTCAGGACCTCTTCCAGGCCATCTTCACCGACAACTTCACGCACGCCAACAAGGTCAACGTTATTTGCGGGAACCTGAATGGTCATGTCGCCCTGCTCGACGCGCAAGGTCAAGAACGTGATCTCTTCACCACGCAACGTGCGCGAAGAGATCTCTTCGATCGTGGCTGCACCGTGGTGCGGATAAACGACCGTCTGACCAATTTCGAACGTCATGAGAGCTCCCTGCAGATATGCGACTAGCGGATACAAGTCTACCATTTGCACCCGTTTCCTACCCGACTAGGCGCTGGTAGGCCGAAGCCACCCACGAGGGGCGAGCACTCGGTCCACCCCCGCGCTCGACTTCAAATGCGGATTCAAATCAGCACAATACACATGGGGCGAACCCGCTTTCGCGGATCCGCCCCACTCGGTCAGCTATCTAGATGCTCACTTGCCCTGGTTGGCGACAGCAGCAATCTTTGCTTCTGCCTCGGGATCCAAGTAGGTGCCACCCTTCTTGATCGGCTTGAGGGTTTCCTCATCCAGCTCGTAAACAAGCGGGATACCGGTCGGGATATTGACGCCTGCAATGTCCTCGTCGGAGATTTCGTCGAGGTGTTTGACGATGGCGCGTAGCGAGTTGCCATGCGCGGCGATCATGACGGTCTTGCCGGTCTTGATTGCCGGGACGATGGTGCCGTCCCAGTACGGGAGTAGGCGTTCGAGGACGTCCTTCAGGCATTCGGTCATCGGGATCGGCTCGCCTGCGTAACGCGGGTCGGTGTCCTGACTAAATTCGGAGCCAGCTTCGATTGCCGGTGGCGGAACGTCGTAGGAACGACGCCACTGCATAAACTGATCCTCACCGTATTCGTCTCGGATTTCTTTCTTGTTCTTACCCTGAAGAGCACCGTAGTGGCGCTCGTTCAGACGCCAGTTACGCTCAACCGGGATCCAGTGACGATCGGCAGCATCGAGTGCGAGGTTCGCGGTCATGATTGCGCGACGCAACATCGAGGTGAACAGGAGGTCCGGCAGAACGCCAGATTCCTTGAGGAACTCGCCACCGCGTGCGGCTTCGGCGCGGCCCTTTTCGGAGAGTGGCACGTCAACCCAGCCGGTGAAGAGGTTCTTTGCATTCCATTCGCTCTCGCCGTGGCGGAGCAGCACCAGTGTGTATGTCATGGCGTCATTCTTCCATCTTCGAGGGGCGTTGTCATAGACCCCAAGGACCTATCTCAGGCGTGAGCCTTCTCAAACTTCGCGACGATGTTGGCGGGGATGCGCCCACGGTCGGAAACCTGGATTCCGTTTTCTGTGGCCCATGTGCGAATTTCACCTGCACGCGACAGGGGTGCCGATGAGGCCACGCGTGAACCGCGGACTGCTCGACCACCGATACGGCGCGATGAAGAAATCCACTTTTCAAAATCAGCGGACATTTCAGAAATATGTTCTTCCGAAAGGTCAATTTCGTAGGTCACACCCTGGAATGTGAATGTAACGGTGTCTTTTGCGGGAGTTCCGTCAATATCGTCAACGAGAACGACGTGAGTCTTCTTCATAAGGGGTCCTATTCACTCATTGGTGTTCGATTGTTATTGTCCGGAGACAATCGAATTGTCTGAAGAAGAATACAAATAAAAAGGAACCTACGCAACCGCTTTAAATTGCAAAATTGAATATTTATAAAGTGAGACCAGATTTGAGAGTTAATTGACCAAAACTCTCCGATCCTTCTTCTCCTCTTCACCAACGACAACACTGGCTCGAATTGCCACGCATACTTCGATAATCCAACTGTTGACATCAACGAGTCTGATGACAACCAACAACCCCGTCACAATTGCCGAAGACTACGCAATGACGCAATACATGCCAGGTGGTCAAATTGACCTGATGATGGGTCGCAGAACTACAGGTTCGGCTTACCTGTGGTTCGGAAAAGATATTCGCAACGGTATTCCGTTGGCCATTGAAAACTACGCTCTTCTACGCCGTTGATGGAGCGAAGATAATGTCGATTGACACGGTACATTCCGTACACCTTTGCGCGAGGCGCACGTGAACTTTTTGGACGTTTGGCACTTTCTGTTCACACTTCACATGACGAACCGTGAGATTCCGCCGTTTCTCGGCCAGAGAATGATTCATCTCTACTCGATAACTCTTCTGATCGGATATAGTTGAGACCTTGCGTCTCAGGTGGCGACGAGCGTTGCCTCAGACCAAGAAGCCTCGCATTGGCCTAGGTTTTCTGACTTTGAAACGCCACTGAAGGGATGATCATGAGACGCGATGCTCGCGGACGCGCGTGGGAAACGTATTTCGTGACCACGGCACGTCTGACGAACGCTATCGAAGCCGAGCTGAAGGCGGAGTGCCAAGTGACTCAGCCCGAATATAACGTGCTCCTTCAGGTGGCACGAGCTGGCGATAAAGGCATTCGCCCCTCCGCTTTGGCTCATGAGGTTGTATTCAGCCCCTCACGCCTGACGCACACTGTAAATCGGCTTGTCTCTCGCGGATACGTGGAGCGTACGACGTGCGCGGGTGACGGACGTGGTGGCCTGATTCTGATGACGGATGCTGGCAAGAAGTTCTTTGAAAAGGCTGCTGACGTGCACCGTGAGGTCGTTCGAGAGATCGTACTGAACGACCTGAGCGAAGAAGAGGTCACCGTGCTCAACGAAGTGTTTGGTCGCATCGCTCGACGCATCGACGACCATATGGCCTGATCCGCCTGTGCCTTCCAACCGCTTGCCTACCCTGCCCTATTGGGTTCGCTATATCAGCGCGACCCTTGCGACGGGGGTTTCCGCCGGGATTGTTGGCTGGCTGTGTACTCGCCTTCTGCATGGAGTCGAGGCGGTGGTGTGGAATCATCACTCGGGCACATTCCTTGATTCTGTTTCTGCCTCCGTTTCATGGCATCGCCCCTTTATCTTGCTTGTTGCTGGCGTGTTAGGGGCTATTTCGTGGACTGTGATGTTCCGGAAGAATCCTCAGCTGACCAGTGTGAAGGCTGGGGTTGAGGGAGAGACGCTACCTCCGCTTCGAACCATCTGGCATGCGCTGACGCAGATTGTCTTGGTTGGCATGGGAGCTTCGATTGGCCGTGAAGTTGCTCCTCGTGAAGTAAGTGCCTCGCTCTCTTCCTGGATATCTTCGCACTGTGGGTTGTCCGCTGAGGATCGCAGAATTATTGTCGCGTGTGGTGCGGGTGCCGGCTTGTCGGCTGTGTATTCGATTCCTATTTCCGGCGCTGTTTATGCTCTGGAAATTCTGCTTTTGTCCAAGCGCCCGAAGACGGTTGTGACCGCTTCTTTTATTGCTGTTCTTTCCGTATTGGTATCTACCGGCTGGCATCGACCTGCACCCTTTTATTCGGTTGAGCCTTTGAAGACGTCGTGGGGTCTTGTCGTCTGGGCGCTAATCATGGGACCCGTTTTGGGTGCGCTGGGTGAATTGTTTCGAACGTGGGTTGACCGGTGCGAGCAGGCTAAGCCTCGATCTGCTCACCTTCTTTGGTCGCTTCCACTGGCGTTCGTCGTTGTTGGTCTTATTGCGATGGTGATTCCTTCGGTGCTCGGCAACGGGCAGGCGAGTGCTCAGACGCAGTTTGATGCTCGCTGGCTAGCTGGCGCTGGTTTGATCACGGCACTATTGGTCCTTGTGGCGAAGACGTTCACGACTCTTGTGACGATTCGTGCTGGGGCGTGGGGTGGAACGCTGACTCCTGGAGTCGCCTTGGGTGCCGGTATTGGCGCGGTGACTGGTTTGGTGTGGCAACAGGTTGTTCCCAGCGTATCGGTGGCCGCGTGCGTGTTTATCGGTGCTGCGATTTTCTTGGGTTCGTCGATGGCGGCTCCGTTAACCGGTTTGACTCTGGTTTTCGAGTTCACCGGTTTTGCAGGTCTTCCCATTGTTGGTTCTACTGGAGTCGCGTTGGTTGGTTCGGTGTTGATGACCGCGTGGATCCGCAAGAGGCGCGAGGCTCGCAGGCTTGCAGAAGTCCACGCAACCGCGTCGATTCCACCTCTTCCTTCTTCTGATTGACGAGGCCGCGCACTTCAAACATCGCTTGGCGTTCTTAGTGCGCGACCTCGTAGCATTCTTCTTCACTCTTGGTCGGAGCACCCGGCGGGCACTCCCCTGTTGGGGCGTGGACTGCTTTTAGGAGCGACGATGGAGCACAATAGCTCCGACGCCCATCAGTGCAAAGAGTGCGACACCTGCAAGGAATGAGAGTGTTTGGGCACCGGTTTTCGCAAGGTGTTCTTCCGGCGGAGTAGGGGTCTTTTCGAAGAGCACTGTCTGGTCTTCGTCGTTGATGTCAGTGTGGACAGCGATGGTCTGTCCGTCGTGTTCGAGGCGTTCGAACACGACAGTGGTCTTGCCAGCCAGCATGGAGGCGTCGATGGTGAAATCAACGTTTTCACACCCATCAGCCTGCTCTGGGGTGAACGTCTTAGAGGCGGTCACAGGCTTGCCTTCAACCATGAGTGGTTCGCCTGTGGCTTTGTCCATCAGCGTGCCTGTCAGGGTGTATTCCTTGCCTGGCTTCAGGTTCGTGTAGCACACCTTGTCCGTGATCGTGACCATGCCTGACGAAGCGAGGGTTTTATCACCGTCTGTCTTGTCGGTCGCGGTGGTCTTCAAGGTCGGCGGATTGGGCTCAACAACATACTGTTCGCTCTTGTCAGTAACAGAGGTTGTAAACGGAGCAACACGATCATCGCCAGCAAACGAGGTGACAAACACGTACGTGCCAGGAGTATCGTCTTTCATTTTGAACTTGGTTGACCCAACAGAAGGCTTAAAACCGTTGGAAGCATCAACCTGAACCTCGCTGATCGTCTCAGCGGCCGCAATGTTTTCGTCAGTGACCGCCTGGCCCTGGGGGAAGAACAGCAGTTTTTGAGTGAACTTCAGCTCGTCAGCCTTAAAACCAGCCCTAGCGGTAAAGTTCGGGTGAGACTCGGGCATATCGGTGACGAACATGTCGTCGACAAGGTACGAACCCGACTTCGTTTCACGAACCGACAAACTAGTATCCACATTCGCCTTGAAACGATATGACGTTGTTTCATCGCCCAACCCGAACTGGTCATGCCAGTCGGCGTGCACCAATTCCTTAATGTCAATCGCCGGGTCACCAATCGTGCCAGGCTGAGTATCCTTGACGACCTTCCAGACCCACGTGTAGAACCCAGGGGCTAAACCGGCCACATCAACATTGACACTATGCTCACCAGGACCGGTAGCTGTAAACGAGGCAGTCGCGACCGCCTTTGCGTCTGCGGGAACCTCATCACTAGGGTCTACCGGTTCTTGCCCCAACGCATAGGCAGTGCCCTCATACACGACCGGAACCGGCTGACCGTCAATTTCAAGCCACTTACCATCACCATAATTCGGGTCAGCCATAGCAGTGATCGTGTCCACCAGGGTCGTAGAGTCAATCACCTTAGAGGTGCCCACATTGGACGTAGCAATCGGCTGGAAGTCGAAAATCACATCAAACGACGGCCCCGCAACCGTCTCAGAACGACCCTTGTCCTGATCAAACCAGATCACATCCTGGCGACCACCACCAGGCGACGCGTAACCAAGCGCAGAAGCACCCAAGTCTGCGTAATCAACATGATAGGAAACCGTGCCGTTCGCGGTTGAACGCCACTGAATACCACCAACCGGCGCAGACGCAGTTGTTCCCGTATACGTGTTCGTCCCACTCGCTTCAAACACCGCCGGGCCGTTCAGAGTGATAGTGAACGGCTTACCCGCAACATACGCATTAGCGCCATTCTTCACACCGATACCGTCAATAGTGCCAAAGCGCATACGCTCCCCCGTCACGCTACCAGCCTGCCAGCCAACGACACCGGCTGCTTTTGCTTCAGCAACCATCTGGCGAGCACGCGACTGAATGTTTTGGGGAACGGTAGCAAGAAGCGTATTCACATTCGCCTGAGCACGAGGCGAGTTCTCAAAATTCACGTGAGCAAGGAAAGCTGTTGCAGCAGCGTCAACGTCAGTATTGGAAAACTCAAGCGACGTTGGCGTGTACCACTTCATGATGTACGCCATCTGCGCAATATCGACACTCAAATCAGCCGGACGAGACAAAGAGGGTTGAACCCTCAACTGACCAGGTGTCACGACCACCTCAGCTGCAGGATTGACCGCATCAGCCTGAATACACAAACCAGGAACCGGCTGACCACTATAGGGAATCCACGTTCCCAGCCAGCCAGACAAACCAGAAATCGGCACACCACGAACCCACGAACCCGCAGCAAGCGAAGCAGGAGACGCAGCAATCAACGAGGCACACACAACCACCATCGCTGCAAGGCAGGCTAAGATAGACCTCAGCCGTGAGTAGTGTGCCACCCTAGGCACAGAAGAATCCACCATCATCAAAATTCCTTTCGCGAGATGGGAATACATGTGGAACCCACCAACTAGGCGATCAGCTTTCCTAGGGCATGGAGCGCCCAGTTGGCAGGAGTCTTACTGAGCTACAGCACACTACTCACGGTGCTGCGCTTGAAATTCAGAGCGATTCACGGAATGACCGTTTCTGTTGTTTGATAGTGACCATTTGAATCGGGTTGAATCTGGTGATGCCGCCAACCGTCAGGGTCATACGCATACTCCGGGTAGTTTGGGTTGTAACAGTACGGTCCGCCACCGCACACGTCAGCGCCACCACCGGAATAACCACCGCTGTAGCCACCGCCACCGGAGGAGCCGCCGCCGGTGTAGTCGTAAGACGAACCGCTATAGGACGCTCCTCCACCAGTCGAGGTAGAGCTTGCCTGAGCTTGGGCGTCTTGAGCCTGTTGCCAGGCAGACTGAGCATCAGATACCGCAACAGTCTTCGCCTTCACGTCATCAACCGCAGAACGAAGCTCATCAATCTTCACCTTTAGCGCCACACGATCACCACTTGTCGCGGGCGTGGGCGCGCCCGCAGAGGCAGTGCCCGACTGGCTATCTTCACCGGACTGAGAAGAATCAGAACCAACAGCGCCCAATGTCTCATCCTCGGACGCAAGCCCCTTCAGTGTCTCGATCGCAGTTGAGAGCGCGTCGCGGACAGTATTGTCATCAACCTTCGACTCCGAGCCATCCAAAGTTGTCTGCGCAGACTCAATCGCACTGCGCGCTTGAGCGACCAGAGCATCATACGTGGACTGCACATACGTGTTCAGCTGGGTTTCGACGCTAGCCGTCGCAGAGGTAAGAGAAGCAATAGCGTTCTGGGCAAGAACAGTCTCCGCAGATAATTCCTCAGCCCCCGCACGCAGAAGATCACGCCCCACAGGAGTAGGTGGCGCACTCAGATCGATCCCCTCAGCAGAAGCCAGCGCGTCAGCCAGCACCTTCAACTCATCCTCACCAACAGCAGGCGACTCTCCCGCAGCCTCGTTTGCTTCAAGAGCTTCCGCTTGCACCGTGCGCGCCTGCTCAAGAACACTAGCAAGCCCCATAGCACAACCAGTGTTCTCCTCAAGTGCAGACTGGAAAGCAACTGAGGCCACGTGATTCTGATAAGCGTTCACACCAGCCCACGAACCACCACCCACAGCCACCAACGCCAAAGCAACAACCGGAGCGACCACACGAGGCCGACGCCACCACGCACACGCCACCAAAGCAGGCGCAGTCTCTTCAGAGTCCTTCATCGCATTCAGCTCTGTTTCATCACTCATTGCCTCGTACGCCTTTCTGCGCAACCACTAAACGAAGTACTCTTCTCAATCATCGCCTATCAGCCAGCCAGGTTCCACAACCTCAACTGACCCGGTGTCACAACCACCTCTGCTGCAGGATTAACCGCATCAGCCTGAATACACAACCCAGGAACCGGCTGACCACTATAGGGAATCCACGTACCAAGCCAGCCAACACTTCCCCCAATCGGCACACCACGAACCCACGAACCCGCAGCAACAGAAGCAGGAGACGTAGCAACCAACGAGGCACACACAACCACCATCGCTGCAAGAGAGGCTAAGATAGACCTCAGCCGTGAGTAGTGTGCCACCCTAAGCACAGAAGAATCCACCATCATCACATTCCTTTCAACTGATGGGAATACATAAGGAACCCACCAACTTGGCGATCAGCTTTGCGCGAAGTGGGTTTCACGACGACGCCTGTCGTTGCCATCAGTGTTCCGCTCGGCGCACGTGGGTGCGAGTGGACTGAAAAGAAATTGTGGATAAGAGAATTGGGGATCTAACGCTTGTTGATAAGTGGGTGGTTCTGCACCTAGAAAGACGCAATTGACGGTAATCCCTGCTTCCAGTCGACTCTCGCTAGCAGATCGAGTCTTTTCTTACAGCGAATGCCAGATAGGACAAACCCCATATGAGCGAGAAATCTGAGGAGTTTATTCCAAGTTTTCGCTATTTCGATAATTAGGCGGAGCCAGATCGATCGGAACACAAATTGTGCGGCATCCGGCTCGACGACCAAGCCGACTTTGACAATGCACGTGACCGTGCGCGAACAGCGAAATCGGAATGAAGGCGTGGTACAAGGACGTCTTCGACGAGATGAAAAGGCAACCGCTGTCGTCAACCCCCGGCGACGAAGATGTTGAGCTGACTTGGGAAGACATCCACCGGTGAAGTTGAAGACTTCCTCATCCCGATGGGTCACTCACCGAAGAGTGATATTCAGGAACGTTCCGGTGTCACGGGTTCAACGCTCACTGCAACGAACCTGTTTACTCACCGTGGTTTCGACTACGTTTCGCCTGAGTCGAACGTCAAACGACTGTGGCTGAACAACTCAATAACAATCCGAGCAGTCTTGAACGATGGTGCCTATCGGAGAAAATCAGACCCAAGCATCCGAGAACAGCAATCCGACCCAAAAACGCGTTGGACGAAGCTGGCCGCCCCTAGAGCCCCAGAAGATCCTTCGTACGCGTACCGTGCGTCTCGATAGCATCCACTTCAGGACGACCCGACGCATACGAAATATGCACAACCAGCATCTGCGCGGTTGTCAGCCACGGACTCTCGGAAGGCAACAAGCGCAACAAAGTCGAAGGCGTGACCGCACGGATCGGATCCAACAGCGCCGGAATCGTCGGTCGATGCGCGCACACAACAACCGCGTTCGTCTGGCGCACACACTGCGCAACAACCGTCGAAGCCGACGCAGGATCAGTCGCAACCGCAGTTTCCGTGAGCTCATCGCGAACCTCAACCTGGCCCCCGCCGACGCTCGCCCACGGGCCAAGCGTCTGCTGGCAACGAATCCACGACGACGACACGGCGCGCTCAATCCCAAACGCACTGAGGACATCAACCAAGTCCATCGCCTGTCGTACGCCCAAACGCGTCAACGGGCGCGTTGCCTCATCACCCGCCCACTGAGTCCGCGACACCGCCTTCGCATGGCGAACGAGGCCCAACGTGACGGTAACAAGCCTGCCTTCTTCAGCTCGCGCGACAAGCTCTTGGAGCAGTCGCCGGTCGCCTCGGCGGGTGAGCATCTGCTCGGCTTGAGTGGGTGACACCCAGCGGGTCTCATCAATTTCGCTGGCCGGAGCTGGCTTCACGGGAGTGCGAACGCGGGAAATAGCAGAGGATCGCGACAGTTGCACAGGCGAAACAACCGGCTGTTTGTCCGTGGGTTCGGGCATACGAGTAGGCACAGGAGCCGGTTTTGGAGCCTGGCCTTTCTTTCGATTCGCGAAAATAGCCGGAGAAATACGAACTTTCGCCGGTGCAGACACTGGCGAAAGAATCGGCGTAGCAGTCGCCGTAGGCGCGATCGTTGGCGTTTCCAGATCGGTGTGACGGCTATCGTCGGCCAGCGTGCCCACCCAGTAGCGAACTTCCTTCGTCTGCCCGGAGCCAAGCCGGTAGCGCTGAGTTGTCAGCGGAGCACCCAAAATAACGGAGGCGCTAGTTTCTTCTTCGACCTCGCGGATGGCGGCGCAGATGATCGGTTCGTTCGCTTCCGTCTTACCTTTCGGCCACGACCAGTCCTTGTAGCGAGGGCGGTGAACCATGAGGACTTCAATGTCCTCGGGCACAATCACCTGCCCGGGAACGCCCCGGCGCTCGGGATCAACGAAACGCCACACTAAAGCTCCCGCAGCGCGCACAAGGCGCGTCGGGACTGGAGCCGGGCGAATCGAACGAGACACCCCCTTAGCCTACCGGCACGGCGCCCCACCCGCTGAATTAACGGAGATCACACAGCAGTTGCGGGTTCGACAAGCGACCACGCCGACTTGCTGGCTCAACTTCAGGGCACAATCCCCGTCGAGCGAACCCGCGTCACCCCCTCGCGTTACCGCCCGGTCACGCGCGACGAGGCCGCTTTCATCAGCTCAACTTGCAGATCAACAAGGGGCGAGCCATCTTTGTTCACCTGATGACGCTTCCAGTTTCCGCTCTTCTTCAGCGCCCACGATGAGGTCTTCGATGAAACGCCGCGCCTAATCAGGTTTGCGAGATGCTCAACTTGGTCGGGGTCGCTCATGCGGACCAATGCTTCAACGCGCCGATCCAGGTTGCGGTGCATCAGATCGGCAGAGCCAATCCACACTTCTTCCTCGCCGGGCACCCCAAACGCGTAAATACGCGAGTGCTCCAGGTAGCGACCAAGGATCGAGCGGACGCGGATGTTTTCAGACAAGCCGGGAACTCCGGCGCGAATCGCGCAGATGCCTCGAACTTGAACGTCGACTTTCACTCCGGCCTGTGAAGCGCGATAGAGGGCGTCAATCACGGCCTCATCGACCGCGGAATTCACCTTGATACCAATCCACGCTTCGCCACCAGCCTTCTTGCGCGCGATCTGGGCGTTGATGCGTTCGATGAGCCCATCGCGAATCGACAGCGGGGCAACCAGCAGTCGGTGGAACGTCGAACGAGGCGCATACCCGGACAATTGGTTGAATAGGCGGGTCAGGTCCTGGGCGACCTCACGATCGCAGGTAAGCAGACCAAGGTCCTCATAGCCACGCGCGGTCTTCGGATGGTAGTTACCCGTACCCACGTGGCAGTAGCGACGCAGACCGTCGGCTTCTTGGCGGACGACCAAGGAGAGCTTGCAGTGCGTTTTCAAGCCGACCATGCCGTACACGACATGGACGCCCGCGCGCTCCAGTTTTCGCGCCCAGCCGATATTCGCTTCCTCGTCGAAACGTGCTTTGATCTCGACAATTGCAACGACCTGCTTGCCGGATTGCGCTGCTTCAATCAGCGCCGACACAATCGGCGAATCACCGCTGGTGCGATACAGCGTCTGCTTCATTGCCAGCACGTTGGGATCACGGGCCGCCTGCGTGATGAATGCCTGCACCGACGTCGCAAACGAATCGTAAGGATGATGGAGCAAAACATCATGCGAGCGGATCTGAGCGAAAATATCACCCGCACGTGCCGACTCGAACTCCGCCAAACCAGCGGCGGTCACCGGCACGTACTTCGTGTACTTCAAGTCCGTGAGATCCAGATCATGCAATTCGTTGCAGAGCGTTAAGTCCAGCGGAGCCGGGACGCTGACCACGTCAGCCGGCGAAATCTCAAGCTTTTCGATCAGGAAGTCACGAACAAACGGCGAAATTGTATCCTCAACTTCGAGGCGTACAACCGGGCCAAACTTACGACGCAGAAGCTCTTCCTCCATCGCCGTCAGCAGGTTTTCAGCGTCGTCTTCTTCGACCTCAAGATCTTCGTTACGCGTCACTCGAAACCCGTGAGCTTCAACAATTTCAACACCGGGGAACAGGTGCTCAAGGTGCGCGCGCACCACGTCTTCGAGCGTGATGAACGTCGTGCCTTCATCAGTCGCCACATACGATTCCGCAGGTTCACCACCGATCACTGAATCCACGTTAATCAGACGCGGAAGCGACTGGGGAACCTTCACGCGCGCGAAGTGCAGTTTGCCCGTCAGCGGATTGCGGACAACAACCGCGAGGTTCAAAGACAGGCCGGAAATGTAAGGGAACGGGTGTGACGGGTCAACCGCCAGCGGGGTCAGAACAGGGAAAATCTGGCGACGGAAGTAGCGGGTGAGTTGAGCACGCTGATCTTCAGACACATCATCCCATCGAGCCAAACGAATCCCCTGCTCAGCAAGTGCCGGCAGAATATCGTCCTGGAATGCACGCGCCTGACGCGCAGTCAACTCCTGCGTACGCGCCTGAATTCCCTCAAGCACCTGACGCGGTTCCAACCCAGACGCGCCCTTCTTCGCGATCCCCGCGGCGATGCGACGCTTCAAACCGGCAACGCGCACCATATAGAACTCGTCCAAGTTCGACGAGAAAATCGCAGTAAACCAGGCGCGTTCTAGCAGTGGCAACGTTGGATCTTCCGACTGTTCCAAGACACGCTGGTTAAACGCCATCCACGAGATCTCACGATCCGCGAAACGCCCCTTCGGCAGCGGCTTGTCCTCTCCGATTGGCGCAGACATATCAACGTCAGTCGTCAAAGCGGGCAGCAAAATACGAGGCGTGGCAACATCATCGTCATACTCAGAATCCTCATGTTCAACGCCCACAAGCCCGCCAGCCTGCGAGGCCGGCACAAACATCTCTGTTGCCCGAGCGGTCTGAACACCATTGGTCACCTGAGTCGTATCCGCGTTCTGCGCATCATCGCGCTCATCGGGCATGACCGGTCCCGGCCACGACTCGTCAGGCGCAAAGAATGTGGGTTCGTCGTTCGACATGAGGGCCTCTTCAAGCATCGTTGCTTTATGCGCGTTGGCGCATTGAACTGCCTTCTATGGTGTCATTGAGTGGGCGTTTTCGCACGCCAAAAGGGCTTCAACGCACCAAAAAATCACAACGTGCGGGCATTGTGCTCTTGCAGTGCCCCGTACCCCGCCGACTCACTATTCGAGCGCACCAATATGCGCCTCACGCGCACTGACGGACAGCTCTTCCGCAGTCTTCAAAAGCGCCTTCGCACGCGTCGAAACCGGGTAGGCCAGCGGGTCATTCGGGTCCGTGATCCACGAACCGCCACCACCGAAACCAGCAGCCAGTACTCGCATCGCATTCGACGCGTTCCAGATGACCTCTTCCAGATCATCGTCCGTCAGCTCGCCGGTCAGCAGTCGAGCGACATCCGCCATCACGTCCGCCAACTCCGGCAAGTTAAGAGGGTGTTCCAGTCCCGGAACAATATCGGCGTAAGCTCCGTCCACGTATCGCTCATCAACGAGGCCCGGCTCGCGTTCATACCACTCAAGTAGAAGATAGAGGCGCCACAAAGCACCCGGCAGAGTGAACTCCGGGCTACGCGACCAGAGGTGTGCCACCTGGTCCACGCCCCGATTCCGGACAAGAGCTCGAAGACGAAGCGTGGCCTCGCGGTCAAAATCCTCATCGCCCACGCCCATCAGCGCCCACGCACTTGAATGCGCCAAATCGGAACTTGTCGCCGGGTTCTCGTCGCCGACGATTGACTCCGCCTTCGCTGGCGTCAACATGGCGGGGCGACGCGGTGGACACGATTTAACCATTAGAAGAATCCTTATTACAATGGAGATAAGATCTTTACGATCTTGGGCGGTTCACGCGCTTTGGCGCGACCGAAACCGCTGGGCCTATAGCTCAATGGTAGAGCAGCGGACTTTTAATCCGTGGGTTGGGGGTTCGAGTCCCCCTGGGCCTACCACCGCTTGCTTCGCAGGCTTTTCAAATGCCAATTTACCTGCACGTTTGCAGATCAGTGTGCGCACCATCGTTCCACATAGCTCACCCCTTAGCCTTCCACATTGGGGCTACCAAGACCCTTCGAATCCGCCCCCTTCGTCGGCTTCATGTGCACCTCCGCATTCTCCTCACAGAGATGACTCGTCGCATCAAGGGGCGCAGAAACGCCATGGCGACGGCACTCCAATTGCGTGACACCAACTAGCTCATCGGACTTCGGGCGTAGCTGGGCGCGCCCTGCGACCGAAGCAGGTGACATCTGCGCAAACAGGCCGATTGCAATAGCTGCGCCAACGTACTGGATCAGCGCTGAACCGACGATGAAAAACTGAGCGGGAACCCTGTCCAGCCTCGACTGTGAAGGAAGCGATGGCACCGCGCGTCATTCGCCCGCGGGCACGAAAGTGAGCGCTGCAGAGTTCATGCAGTAGCGGTTGCCCGTCGGCTGATTCGGCGCATCCGGGAACACGTGACCAAGGTGCGAACCGCAGTTCGAGCAACGAACCTCGGTACGAACCATGCCGTGCGAGCGGTCTTCGATCTCGGTCGTCGATGCGTCTTTCGCCTGATAGAAGCTCGGCCAACCGCAGTGCGATTCGAACTTGGTGCTCGCATCGAACAGCTGGGCACCACACGCCGCGCAGTGATACGCGCCGTCACGAGTTTCCCCCAGCAACTCTCCCGTGAAGGGGCGTTCGGTCCCTGCCTCGCGTAGCACGTGGTACTGCATCGGCGTCAAGATACGCTTCCACTGCGCATCGGTCATGTTCGCTGCATCGTTCAAGCTTGGAAAATCAGTCATACACCTATTGTCACCCTTCATACGCCTATTGTCGCCATGAGGGACGAGACCGCGATTCGCGATTAACCTTCGGACTTACCTTCACGCGGGTAGATGACAACAAGAGCGAATCAGAGGTGCTGGATCTTCGTTTCCGTCAGATCTTCGTCATGACCGTCGCCAGATTCTTCGCCATCACACACGATGGCCGGGAAGGATCCGGTGGCGTTCATTGCTTCTTGCTCGCGCGTTTCCTGTTCGCGCTCGCGACGTTGACGCGTCGCTTCACGTTCCGCGAGCGCGTCTTCACCCGGGCCGGCGAAGATCGCAGATCGTTCTTCAGCGTCAGGGGAACCGGAGAACAAGCGTTCGCCCTTGCCACTGGTTGTCAGGGTCATTGTTATGGCGTCCGGTTCTTTACTCTGCGAAGAAGTCTTTTCGCCCCGCGAAGACGAGGTGGCTTGCTCTAAGGTGCTGGCCGGCCCATTTTTTTCGCTGAGTTCGTGGGCGCTGATAGCCCCCGTGGCCGTTACACTCTGTGTTCCAGACACTGGCGATGAAGATTCTTCGGTGCCCGGTTGGACACCCTTCGCAACAGCTTCGAGCACCTTCTGTAGCGTCCCGCGAGTCATCACCTGAGTCGAGGAATCGTCGCGCGGAGAGGCCCCTGCGCGGTCGCCCGCTTCAGCCAAGTCGCGTATACGATCCGCCATTGCACGTCGACGCGCACGCTTTGCTTTACGGCGTGCCGCGACCATACGGGCAGCGTGTTCCGCATCGATGCCTGCATCCTCACCTTCAAGGGCGTGACGCGCATCTTCGATCGCCGTATTACTAGACTCGTGGCCCAGCGGAACCGAGGTGTCTCCGGCGATTGAGCGCAATTCAGCAGCGAACGCTGCGACCTGCGCGCGAGAGGTGTCGTGCGCAACCGGTGTTCCCTGGTAGGTCTGAACGCGCGTCGATGGTCGAGTCCACGGTTCTTCGGCGACAATCCATTCGATCAGGCGTTCTCGCAAGTGACAGCGCAGATCCCACAGGTTTCCAGAGTTCTCGGCGGACACCAGAATTCGGATCGTGACTGTCGAGGTATCGGATGCCGTCATCTGAACGTTCCACGTGCGCCCGTCCCACAGATCCGTCGAGGTCAGGATCTGCTCCACCTTCTGGCGAATCAGCGCCATCGGAGCAGACCAGTCCAGCTGGACTTCGACCGTTCCGAGCTGAGCGGCAGCCCGTCGCGTCCAGTTCTCGAAGGTTGTTGAGGTGAAGTAGGTCGAGGGAATAATCAGGCGTCGCTCGTCCCACACTCGGACAACCACGTACGAGAGCGTAATTTCTTCAATCGCACCCGACTCCCCTTTCGCGTTCGCGACAACAACGTCGCCCACGCGGATCGCGTCCGTGAAAGCAAGCTGAATTCCAGCGAATACGTTGCCCAAGGTTTGTTGCGCGGCAAGACCTGCGATCACGGAGATTAAACCAGCGGACGCAAGAAGAGTTCCCATCGCTTGGCGCGCGGCCGTGAACGTCCCCAGAATGACGCAGATACCGACAATCACAACGAGGACCTGCGTCAAACGTCGTAGCACCTGGGCTTGGGTTGCGAAGCGCCTCGAACGCCCTTGATCCGCACGGTTACGCAGACGCGCCGCATCTTCAAAGACCCACGCTGCCGAATACAGAATCCACGTCATCGCAACAATCGCCAGTATCAACAGACCGTGAAGGGCGCTGGAAACTAAGGCTCCGTTCGACCATTTCGTCAGATCTGCTTCTTGCAGGCGCCAATCTAGTCCGATCCACGCACCCCAGACCATCGCTGTGACATACAGGGGTGTGCGAACGCGCTTCACCAGCGCGGCTCCCACAGGCCAGCGACGGAAGGTTCGACCGAGAAGTGCGGAAACAAACGTGGCAACAACGAAACCGATCACCGCTGCCACTGCCGCGCTGAGCAACAGTGAAGCAATATCAATGGCATTGCTCACCGCGACTTCCGCAACGCCCGACTGGGCGCCATCAGATTGCACGTCAGCTTCCGTGGCTATATACGAGGCTCCCCAGAGGGCCGGCGCGTGCGAAGAAAACAGAGTCGGCACAGTCATAGTCCAAGCCTAGGGGGTGATTCTTCAGATTGCTGAAGACGCCACGGGCTTAGACGCGGACACCGAAAGCCTCAAATTGGAGAGAAACAATATGGAGTTTTCAGTGAATTTTAGCCATTTTTATTAACTGTGAGTCGGTTCACCATGATTCCGTTTTGCATTCCACCCCGTTTTACACATATGCTTTTCCTCGTCTTCGGACGCCACTTTGGTGGCCGAAAAGGCCCCCATCGTCTAGCGGCCTAGGACACCGCCCTTTCACGGCGGCGACACGGGTTCAAATCCCGTTGGGGGTACTCTCTGACGGCACTCGTGCTGAACAGTGAAAATAACTCAATAGGTCTTACCTGCTGTAAGGCCCCGTAGCGCAGTTGGTTAGCGCGCCGCCCTGTCACGGCGGAGGTCGCGGGTTCAAGTCCCGTCGGGGTCGCCGACCAGACCTGCCGGTCCGGTTACTGGCTCTGTAGCTCAGTTGGTAGAGCGTTCGACTGAAAATCGAAAGGTCACCGGATCGACGCCGGTCGGAGCCACCAGATCCCCCGAAAGCTCACACACTTTCGGGGTTTTTTGTTTATCCCGCTCCCCGCTCCCGCGCGATGTGGAGCTAATGCCCGAATTGTGGGGCTAATGCCGAGCTAATGCCGGAAACGTGCGACAATTCAGATGTATATCACCTTCGGATTTAGATTTCTTCATGCGCTATTCCGCTCGCGCCACGGCATCATCAGCCCACGCAGTGTTTCACCGTCACATATCGACTCACTGACCTATGTAACCTGTCCGACCATCAAACCAGACCAGGAGTTCCAATGACCGCGCTATTCATCATCATCGCCATTCCCGTGGTTCTTGCACTGGCAATTGTCGGCTGGGCAATCGCCACCTACAACAGCTTCGTTAGCCTGCGCGAGCTGGTGCGCAATGCAATGGGCCAGATCGCAGCGCAGATTGAATCTCGTTGGGACGCGATTTCCTCGCTGATCAACGCAGCTCGCCAGTACGCCGAATTCGAGTCGTCCACGCTGACGAACATCACCGCGCAACGCCGTCCGCTGACCGCTCGGTCCTCGGTGAATGACGCGACCGCCGATGATGCAAACTTTGCGACCGTACTCAGCGGGATCAATGCGCTGGCAGAGAACTACCCGGAGCTCAAGACGTCCGAGGTCTACATCAACGCGATGAACGCCATCCGCGAGTTCGAAAACAACGTTCGTTCCGCGCGCATGATCTACAACGATTCGGCAACGAAGCTGAACCGCAAGGTTCTGTCGTTCCCAGCTATGATCATCGCCAAGATGTTCGGCTTCCACGAAGAGGCCTACTTCCAGAACACCGCATCAAAGGCAGAGATGCCGTCCTGGTGACACTCGCTTAAAAGCTTCCGCGTCCGATCCGTCCGATCTGGCGCGGTGGTCTTGCACCCAGTCACGGACTCAAGAAGCCAAGGAGTATCCCATGTCCCCCGCGTCTCTTCGTCGAACACGTTTACTGGCGCTGATTGTCAGTGCGTGTGCATTCTTCGGCTGGATGTGTGCCCCCTCTGCATCCGCCGCCGAAGAGGAAAACCGGATCCAGAACCTCGAGATCGTCGCTGAGATCCAGCCTGACGGTTCGGCGATCATCACCGATACGCGCACGTTCACTGCGGTTAGTGGCACCGAGCATTACATTTCGCTGGGCAATCTTGGCCCTTCTACCGTAAAGGATTTTGTCGTCGAGCTCGACGGTCAGCGCCTCACCAACGTTGACGACTGGGATATCGACGCGTCCCTCGAAGAGAAGGCAGGCAAGTCCGGCATTCTGCAGACCGACATCGGCTACGACCTCTGTTTCGGCTTCGGTTCATACGGCCAGCACGAGGTGACGATGATGTACACCGTCACTGACTTCGTCAAGCAATTAAACGATGGAACCCAAGCGATCTACTGGGAATTCTTACCGAAGAACTCGACGCCCACCGACAATGCAACCGTGTACGTCACGGACTCACAAGGCTATCAGTTCGACGATGCCACAACGAAGATCTGGGGCTTCGGCTACCACGGCGAGAGCGCGATCGATCCCGATGCTCTTTCCCTCACCGCTGAAGGTGGCACCAGCGAATCTGACCACCTTGTCATGCTCGCCGAGTTTTTAGAGGCTCCTTTCACTGCGCCCCATTCGTTGGATATGAGCGCAACGGACCTCGAAGAAAAGGCGAAGGATGGATCGGTCTGGGAAGAAGGGATGATCGAAAGCCTGAAGAACCTCTGGGCGACCGACAAGCTTGGTTTCATTAAAGCAGTCGGTGCTATGGCGCTCGTCGGATTCTGCGTTCTCCTCGGCGTGTTTGGTCTCATCTTCAGTGGTCTGATAACCGCGAAGACAAACAAGGTCTCCGCGAAGCGCGACGATCCATGGAAGCCGAACTTTTTCCGCTCTCACGCAGGTAAGGGGGACTATTACCGCGAGGTTCCCTACAACGGTCCCCTCTCGGACGTCGCCTCGATGGTGGGCTCGACGATGCCCGGCCTGCTCAATGCTTACATGCTTGGCTGGATTCGTTCTGGCCGAATGGTGATGGTACCGAACCCGGATCCGAAGAAGCACAAGCCGAAGCATCAATCCTGGCAGTTCACCGACACGGGCCAGCCGTTTGAAAACAGTTTTGAAGAGCAGATGTGGAACCTGTTGTTCTACAAGGACATTGACCCGAAGAAGTCGAAGAAACAGAAGCGCCTCGAAAAGGTCACTCAGGCGAATGTCACACTCGGTCAGCCCAACGGATTCGCGCCCACGACCGACGCATACTCCGGGGAAGCGAGCGCGACCTCGCCACGCACGAAACTGCTGACTACCGCGGACTTTGAATCTATCGCCACGCGCCAGCACGAGAAGATGAAGAGGTGGGCGCAAGAAGTGAAGGCACACTCTGAGCAGTGTGTCGAGGCGCACGGGTGGACACGCACCGAGGAAAAGCGCGTCTACATGTTGAAGATTGATGCTCTAGTGATTACGGACGCCGGCCAGCAGTTCGTCGACAACGTCAAAGGACTGCAGAATTACCTAGCAGACTTCTCACTCCTCGCTGAACGCGAGGCTGTGCAGGTGAACCTCTGGGGTGATTACTTCCGGTGGGCAGCATTCCTCGGCATTGCCGACGAAGTGCGCAGCCAGCTACTGAAGGTAGCGCCGAAGCTGGGCGATTCTCTGGATGGCATCGACCTCAACACGCTCTACTACGTGACCTTCGTGTCCACCCACTTCGATTCCGAAGTCCGCAGTGCCCAGAGTGCCGCAGCACGTGCCTCGTCGGGCGGTGGCGGCTCATCGTCGTGGGGTGGCGGAGGTGGCTCCTTCGGTGGTGGCAGTGGCGGAGGTATTCGCTAAGCCACGTTTGGCGAAGGCGGGAGTGCGTATTGGGTTGCGTGCTCCCGTTTTCGTATTCACGAGGCCACTGGCGGCCTTTTCCTTCACGCATCGCAGGAAATGAGAGCTATTCGCGTCTTCAAGCTCATACGCGCCCCGCACAATAGGGGTCGTGCTGATCGAACACACGCACGGCAACCTGCCTCAATCTGAGACAATGCAGATATGACAAAGGACATCGACGTACACGGTCGCAAACCTTGGTTCAAGAGCGTTAAGTCTCATCATGCGCCAGGGCCGGGCGAAACTGTGACCGTCTTCTTGCGTGACGTGACGCTGAAGTCTGATCAGGGGATTCGCCTGCTCAACGGTGTTTCTTTGGGGTTCCGTTCAGCTTCACTGACCGCGATTTATGATCCGACGGGTAAGCGTGCGCGGGCTCTTTTTGATGTGATTGCGTCGTTTTCCCAGCCTGATTCTGGAGCCGTTTTTGTGCGAAGCCGACACGCGAATCGGCATGGTCGTAGCGCCTCGGTTGCTCTGATTACCGCGTCTTCACCGTTGAACCTGTCGTTGACTGTCCGCCAGAACCTTGTGGCTCCTCTTGCTCTGACCGGAGTGAGTGCGCAGTCGTCGACGTTCCATTCGATTACTCAGATTCTGGGATTGAAGAATCTGTTGGATACACCGACGTCTTCGTTGAAGAAAATTGACCTGTATGCCCTTCTTCTAGCGCAGGCTGTTATCGCTGGTGGCGACATCATTCTGGCGGATGACCCGACGTTCCTTCCGGCTCCGCAAAGGCTTGAGGCGCTCGACTTATTGGCCCGCCTCACGCAGTTCGATGCGACCGTCATCTGTGCGACGGCTGATGCGCAGGTCGCGGCCTCGTGCAAACGTGCTGTACTGCTGGCCAACTCGGTGTTGAGCGCGGACCTTATCCACCCGACGCTTCAGGCGATTGAGCAGGCGCAGAGCGAGGATATTGACAACCCCGCAACGTACTTGGGCCCAATTCCTTCAGCTCTACCTGCGACTTCAGTTTCGGCCACGTCGGCTTCTCCGTCAGTTTCGTCTTCTCTGTCCGTTTCAGTTTCTGGGGACGAGGCCGGAGCTTCCACTCTGGATCAGAATTCTTCATCGCAGACCCAGGACAGCGAACCGCTAGCTGATAGTGACCATGATGTGCAGATTGCGATTCAGTGGAGGCCTTTGACGGCACACGCCACCGAAGAGGCTAAGACGGAGACGAGCGATGATTCTGCGGAGCTGAGCGAAGACGTTGAGCCTGAGGATTCGAATACTGTTTCTGATGAACTTCCCGATTCGGAAGAACTGGAGTTCAAGGAGGAAACAGATGACCAAGACGCCACCGATTCTGACGAGCCCGTTACAGAACCGCGATACCCTGGTTTCACGAGGCTGACGCCTTTCACCAGCGAGGTTGTTCGGACTCCTTCGCACGCTGAAGAAGCCGGCGATCTGGAGGGTACTCCTGAAGATGATTCAACGGATACCGATGTGTCTGCACCCCTCAACGAAAGCGAGCATGTGCCGGAGGAAGACGACGCTCCGGTAGCAGGCGAAGACGCCGACTCGACGCATCCGGCCGATCTGCCCCACCGGGATGAAGAACCCGATCCGATCACTCAAGCGATTCGTTTGCTCGCATCGCCGAACGGCCGAGAAGCCCTTGCCGAAGCCGCACATTCACATGCTGGCCAGGCCTCGTATCCATCGAACGGAACGGGACAAAACGCACCCACGCCCCAACAGGCGGAAGTCATCGACAAAGCGCGCAAGATCTTGGACGAGCTCCCCGGTTCGGTGATCCCGGAATAGGCTCCGATCTGCGCGGTCACCACATACGACTGCAGGGGCGCGCAGAACGTGAGAAACTGGAGTAAAGCGCGGAACCTACCGCAAGAAACGAACTCAGGAAGCGAGCGTCACCGATGACAACTCCGCTCGAACCGATCGAGGAACCCACGGCAGCAAAAGCTCGCCCCGCATCGATGGGGGAACTGTTTGCGACCCTGTCCTCGCAGATTACGACGCTGATCAACGGCGAAATCGAGCTGAATAAGCTCAAAGCTAAGAACTTTGTGAAGAAGATCGGCGTCGGTGGCGTCCTGCTTGCGGTTGCAGCCGTTTTTGCGCTCTACCTGCTCGGATGGGTGTTCCACACCGTCGAGGTCGCTATCGCAATCGCTCTTCCCGCGTGGGCCGCCTCGCTCATCACCACCGGCATTCTGCTCCTGATCGTGCTGATTTCGGCGCTTGTTGGCGCCTCGTTCTTGAAGAAGTCACAGGCAGACAAGCCGGATCCGAAGGAACACATCACCCGTGACATCAACGCGCTGAAGAAAGGCCTGGGCAAGTGAGCGACATCAAGGAAACCAGCGAGCGCACCGAAGCTCAAATTCTCGCCGACTTGGCGACTACGCGCGCCGAAATGACGGCCACCGTCGATGAGCTCTTCGCTCGTGTTCAGCCGTCGTACATCATGGATCAGACGAAGGAAACCGCGAAGGCAAAGTTCGCCGACTTCCAGACTCAGGCTCAGATCACCATTCAGGACGCCAAGGACGGTGAACCCGAGGCCCTGAAGAAGGTCGGTATCGCGGCGGCCGGAGCGGCCACGGTTGTCGGTCTGATCGTTCTCAACATCATTCGTAAGAAGCACTGATTTTCAGATTCTTATTCGATTATTTCGTTGAAAAACCGGCTTTTTGCCGACGTCGCCGGGGAACCAAGCGCGCCCGCGGGTATGGACGCATGTGAGCATTGCGCCCGAATAACGCTATGATGTTCCCACGACACATTTTCATTAACCAGGGCACCGCCTCGCGCGGACCCGAACAACGCGGAGGGGGTCGACGCCATGGGGCGCGGCCGTCAAAAGGCCAAGCAGACGAAAGTCGCACGCAAGCTGAAGTATTTCAGTCCTGATACCGATCTCGACGCCTTGCAGCGCGAACTCGCTTCCTCTGAGCACTCTCATTACGACGAGTACGACTACGAGGACGCAGAGGACAAGCAGGACGAAGAAGAAGACCTCTACTCCAAGTACGCGGATTTTGCTGACGCCGATAATGCGGAGGAATCTCCCGAGCTCGACGAGGACTTCTGGATCAACCCGTCCAAGTGACGCACCCTCGTGCGTTCCGTTGAACTCACGGCGCACCGTAGTGCCACTACGGTGCATTACCGACGCTGACTGAAGAGGTTTGTTGATGGCTAGCTCATACGCTGGTCTTCGTGTACCCATTTCACGTGTGAATAGAAGAGGGCCGAAACCCCGGATGGGGCTTCGGCCCTCTTCGTATGGGGTGATGGGAGGTTATATGGGTTGATGCGAGGCTTTCCGATAAGGGGCTTGTGAGCTTTCGATTAGGGCTAATGCCCTTCGATGAAGCGGGACCTTCTCGCCTTCCGGTCGCCTTCCGACGAAGTTTCTCAAGCGATTCGGTACTGGCCGTGCAGGCGAACAGCTCCCGCGTTCACGCCCTTCGTTCCAGAGATGATGCGAGCCTCAGTCAAGCCAGATCCGTCATCAGCATTCTTTTCGGAACGAACGGTGCCGAGAACCCATGCATCAATGCCAGTAGCCTTAGTCGCAGCCATGACAGCGTCTGCGCTTTCAGCGCCAACAACACCGACCATGCCAACGCCTAGGTTGAGCGAATCTTCCATGCCTTCCCAGCTGACGGATCCGCCACGACGCACCCACTCGAAGACCGGCGGGACAACCCAGGATCCGCGATCGACGTCCGCAATTGATCCCTTGGGGAGGACACGGGAGAGGTTTGCTCCCAGTCCACCACCGGTCACGTGGGAGAGGGCGTGAATGCCGGTCAGGCCAGCACCCGCCAAAGACCCCGCCGAAGAAGAAGCGCCAGCTTCACCCAGCGTTCCAACGCCGAACTGACCAATCAGATCAAGGCACGGCGTGGTATACAGGCGTGTGGGTTCTAGGAGTTCTTCGCCGAGCGTGCGACCGAATTCTTCAACGTGGGCATCCAGTGCGAGCCCGGTTCGCGCGACAACGGAACGCACCAGCGAGTATCCGTTGGAGTGCAGGCCGGATGATGCCATAGCGATCACCACGTCGCCGTCAGCAACGCGTTCTGGCCCAAGCAACATGTCAGCGTCAACAACACCGGTTGCTGCGCCAGCGATGTCGTAATCGTCGGGTTCCATGACGCCGGGGTGTTCCGCGGTTTCACCACCGATCAGCGGGGTTCCGGTTGCTTCGCAAGCGCGAGCAATGCCGGTGACGATCGCTGCGATACGTTCGGGGACAACGTGTCCGCACGCGATGTAGTCGGTCATCAGCACGGGGCGTGCGCCGATCACGACGATATCGTCAACGACCATGCCAACCAGGTCCTGGCCGATGGTGTCGTGAATGTCCATGGCCTGCGCGATAGCAATCTTCGTACCGACGCCGTCCGTGGAGGTGGCGAGCAACGGCTTCTCCATGCCTATTAACACCGAAGCATCAACCATGCCCGCGAATCCACCGGTTGCACCAAGGACGGTCGCATCGTGCGTACGTGACACGGCTTCCTTCATAAGTTCGACAGCGCGGTCTCCTGCCGCGGTGTCGACGCCGGCTGACGCGTAATCGAGGGGGGTGTTCTCGCTCATCGAAGCTCCCTTGGTGAGGTGCGGTGGTGGGGTGGTCGGTTGAGGATCGTGAGTGCATATCCGGCACGTGTGGTCACGAGGCCGTATCCGGTTAGCAACTGATAGCCCCTGGAGTGCCGGGGATAGGTGTGCCCGCAGGGATTGTTTCGGGGTAGTCGCCGGTGAAGCAACCAAGACAAAGGCTGGTTCCCTGGCGGGTCGCGCGAACCATGCCGGGCATCGACAGATAAGCCAGCGAATCGGCGCCAATAGAGGCGCAGACCTCGTCCACGTTCATCGCCGAGGCGATCAGTTCCGCGCGGGTCGGGAAGTCGATGCCGAAGAAGCATGGCCACTGGACCGGCGGTGATGAAATTCTGACGTGTACTTCGGATGCGCCGGCCTCGCGCAACATGCGAACCAGAGCCCGCTGAGTATTTCCGCGGACGATGGAGTCGTCGATGACGATCAGTCGCTTACCCTCGATAACCTCGCGCAACGGGTTGAGTTTCAGGCGAATACCCAACTGGCGTAGCGACTGAGTCGGTTGAATGAAAGTTCGGCCAACGTAGGCGTTCTTCACGAGGCCCTGCGCGAAGGGAATACAGGACGCCTCTGCATAGCCGATGGCGGCCGGAGTGCCCGATTCAGGCGTGGGGATCACCAGATCGGCTTCGACACCTGACTCTTCGGCGAGGATCGCACCCATCTCACGGCGCGCCGCCACAATCTGACGATCACCGATGACGGTGTCAGGGCGGGCAAGGTACACGTATTCAAAGACGCAGGTGTTGGAGCGTTTAACCGCGAAGTGGCGTGAGTGAACACCGCTTTGGTCGATTGCGACGAGCTCGCCGGGTTCAATTTCGCGGACGAACGTGGCGCCGCACAGGTCAAGGGCGGAGGTTTCGGAAGCCAAGACCCAGCCGGAGTACAGGCGACCCAGTACTAGCGGTCGATATCCGTGGGGGTCGCGCGCAGCGTAGAGCGTGTTCTCGTCCATGAAGACCAGCGAGAACGCACCCTTCAAGCGTGGCAGAACCTTCAGGGCCGCCGCGATGAGAGACGAATAGCCTTCTGTCGTCCCCTGTGCCGGCGCCTCGCCTAACGAGGAAGCAGAACCGGGCTCTACGGTCGACGACTGCGCAGAAGAAACAGAATCGCCCTGGTCCATGGGGGACGCAAGGGCGAGCGCTGGAGGAATAAACGGCACGGGTCCGGGTATACGATCTGCCAGTCCAAGAAGAGCCGTGACGATGGATGTGTCCGTGGTTGCACCACGTTCAATGTCGTCACCTTCGTCGGCGATTTTCTTCGCCAGTTCACGCAGTTCGGTCGTGTTCGTCAGGTTGCCGTTGTGGCAGAGAGCGACCGTTCCGTTTGGCGTGGGGCCGAGCGTGGGCTGGGCGTTACGCCACGTATCCGCGCCCGTAGTCGCGTAGCGGACATGTCCGATGGCGACGTGGCCGGTCAGGCCTTGAAGGGTTTGTTCCGTGAACACCTGGTTCACCAAGCCTTGGTCTTTGTAGACCAGAATCTGGGAGCCGTTCGAGGTGGCGATACCGGCGGACTGCTGTCCTCGGTGTTGCAGAGCATATAGCGAGAAGTAGGTGAGTCGCGAAACGTCCTCACCGGGCGCCCACACGCCGAAGACACCACAGTGGTCGTGCGGTCGGTCGTCTTCGAAGATCTCTTGGTCGGATAGGGGCTGGTCCATGTTCACCGAGTCTGTGATCACGGTTTCACCTTCTCACAGATTGACGCGCGCGTGCCACGAGCGTCCGGGTGAGGTTGGGCAAGTTGGCACGTTCTTTCGCCTATTCCGCGCTTATTTCCGGAGCTGACGAGGTCGCGCCCGCTTGTTTTCAACGTTTTTCCAGCGCCATGGAGTAATCGGCGCGCACTCACCTGCTAGCGCCCACGTGGTCAGGCACGAGCAGTCCTGGACAGGCACGGCCTTGCCGATCCGGATCTTTCGCAACAGTGAGCGCGCGAAAAATACGAATGAGGAGCGGAGCATATTAAGTCGAAACCGCGCGTTTGCACCCCACAACGCCATGTGCAGACAGTGGGTGCGACAATGAAAGCAGTTGATTCCTATCCGTTCGGAGATCATTTCGATGGCATCTTCTGCTCTGAGTGTTGTGTGCTGGGTGTTTTCCCTGCTGGCGACTCTGCTCGCCCTGCTGGCGTTCGGTCGCGGTATCGCACATATCTGGCGCCAGGTCAACCAGGGTCAGCCTGATCCGGGGCGCTTGCGCCCGGTGGGCAAGCGTCTATGGTCGATGATTTCCACGATTTTGACTCACCGTGAGTTCAAGCATCGCCCGTGGGTGAAGGTCGCTCACTGGCTGGTGATGATCTCTTTCCCTCTGCTGTTCCTCACGCTTGTTGCCGGCTATGGGCAGTTGCGCGATCAGATGTATGCCCTGCCACTGCTGGGGCATTTTGCGCCGTGGGAGTGGCTGACGGAGCTCCTCGCCTGGGGTGGCCTGCTGGGTATCATCTACCTGATGACCGTGCGCACGCGCGCTGGTCACGGCAGTGTCGCTGAGGCAGCCGTGTCGAATGATGATCCCGCTTCCCTGACGGGTGACGACGCGCCACTGTCCTGCCCGCACCCGCGCGACGGTTCACCGCAAGGGTTGGCATCGCGTTTCCTCGGGTCGACGAAGTGGCAGGCGCTGTTCGTCGAGTGGGTCGTTCTGATTGTGTGCGTGTGCATCATCGGTTTACGAGGCCTCGAATACGGCCTGATGTCCGAACAGAATGTGGGGCGGGAATGGGCGTTGCCTCTGATTGTTCACTTCCCGCTCACCGGGTGGATCGGCGCGTTTGCTTTGAGGGCTGGGCTTGGCTCAGCCGGTCTTGCAAACGCGATCATCGTAGTTGCGACCATCAAGATCATGACGTCGATGCTCTGGATGATGGTCGTCGGCGTGCAGACGTCGATGGGCGTTGCATGGCACCGTTTCGTTGCGATCGTCAACCTGTACGCGCGTCGCAACGATGACGGCACAAAGTCGCTTGGTCCCGCCGATCACATGCTGATTAACGGTGTGCCGGTGACCAGTGAAGAACAGTTCGAAGACCTTCCCGAGGACACGGTTCTGGGTACGGGCAGTGCCACCGACCTGTCGTGGAAGGCACGCCTTGACCTGTATGCCTGCACGGAATGTGGTCGTTGCCAGGAGCTCTGCCCCGCGTGGAATACGGGCAAGCCCCTCTCTCCCAAGCTTTTAATCATGTCGATGCGCGACCACATGGAGTCAGCGTCGAATAAAGAGATCGTCTCTCAGGAACTTGTTGACGGTAACGTCCCCGGTGACCGCACTGTTGCCGACGTGATCGAGCACGGCGATCTGATGCTGGATAAGGGCGTTGAGCCTTCCCCTCATTCCTTCGATGTCCTACAGATGCTTTCCGCCTCCGGAGCAACTGGGCCTGAGGGCGTCACTGACGTCGCCGGACCACTGGTTCCCGGCGTTATCAGCGAGGAAGTCCTCTGGGATTGCACGATGTGTGGCGCCTGCGTCGAACAATGCCCCGTCGATATTGAGCACATCGACCACATTCTTGACCTGCGTCGCCACCAAGTGCTGATGGAAGCCGCGTTCCCACGCGAACTGGGACGCGCATTCCGTGGCATGGAATCAAAGGCCAACCCTTACAACCAGCCGGCACGAAAGCGTTTGGATTGGGCGAAGAACCTGGAGTTCGATGTGCCCGTGATCGGCGAAGATATCGAGACCGCTGAAGAGGTCGACTACCTGTTCTGGGTGGGGTGCGCGGGCGCTTTCGACGATAAGGCAAAGCAGACCAGCGCTGCCGTGGCAGAGCTATTGCACACTGCCGGCGTTTCCTTCGCTGTCCTCGGTTCGGGTGAGTCGTGCACGGGTGATGCTGCGCGCCGTGCCGGCAATGAGGTTCTTTTCCAGATGCTCGCCGCACAGGCGATTGAGACTCTGAATGAGGCGAAGGCTCAGAAGATCGTTGTCTCGTGCGCTCACTGCTTCAACACGATTGCTGGCGAGTACCCCGAGCTCGGTGGTCACTTCGATGTCATCCACCACACCCAGTTGCTGAACCGCCTAGTGCGCGACGGTCTGCTGAAGCCGGTTGCTCCAGGCTCTCCGTCTGATACCGACCAGGCGGGTCGTCCCCTGCACGTCACCTATCACGATGCCTGCTACCTGGGTCGCCATAACCGCGTTTACGAGCCACCGCGCGAACTGGTCGCTTCCATCCCAGGTGTTGAGGTTGTTGAGATGCCTCGTAACCGCGACCGCGCCATGTGCTGCGGTGCCGGTGGCGCGCACGCCTGGTTCGAAGAATCACGAGGCACCCGCATTGGTGATGCTCGCATTGTCGAGGCAGCATCAACAGGCGCTGACGTGGTCGCCACTGCGTGCCCGTTCTGTTCGCAAATGCTGGGGTCTGCGTCCGGTTCCTCGGCGGGCTTCATGTCCGGCTCTGGCCAGGGCACCCCTGCTGACGGCGCCACGTTGACGGACACCACTTCCCTGCCCGAGGTGAAAGACGTGGCGGTCATGCTACTCGAAGCCGTGAAGCGCGGTCAGTAGGGTCGTTATTCTCTTCCCTTCTGCCAAACCAAGACTGTGTTTGACTAGATATTGTCCCCTTTCTTTAGGCCCAAACTCGCAGTTTTTCGACAGGCTCAAACCAGAATTCACGCAACCCTGACTAACCCTGAGTCACCCCTGATTTGTCAGTGTCCTCATTCCCCCACGACACGGGGCACTGATACCGTTGGGAACCATCAACGTTGATGAGCGTCTAGGAATATTCGTGTCCTCTTCCACCTCCCCGCGTTTTCAAAAGATCATCGCCCTGATTAAGACAGGCGTATGGATCATCATCGCGATCAGCCTCGTGAAATTCGCATTCTTTCCTTCCACTGGGGCGAGCCAAAGCGACCAACCTCTTGATCCGAGCGCGAATTACGGGCAGATGACGGTCACCCCGACGAAAGCGGACATCACGAACACCGTCTCGGTCAACGGCAACATCGAAAACGATCCCTCCACCGTTGTTAAAGCAACCGGGACTGGCGAGGTCAACTACATCGCCGTAGCTGACGGCACATACGTCGAAGCAGGAGCCATGATCCTGCAGATACGCAAAGACATCACCAGCGAACGCCCTCCGGCGACCGACAAAACAGACGATCAGCCGACGAGGACCTTCACGTACACGGACATCACTGCCCCCGCCAGTGGCACCCTGCATCTCAGCGCGCTACTCGGCCAGGAGTTCAGCATCGGCGACCAGCTGGGAACCATCGCCCCCTCCACCTATTCCGCCGTGGCAACTCTGAACGCCGACCAGCTGTACCGCATTCAAGAAACACCCTCCGAAGCAACCGTGACCATCACTAATGGGCCCGCACCTTTCACCTGCTCTGGACTCAAGATCGTCACGCCTGACGCGACGCAGAAGAACACGAATCAACAGGGAGAGAACCAGCAGAGCACCGGCATCCAAGCACGTTGCGCAATCCCAGCAGATCAGAAGGTCTTCCCCGGCCTCGGCTTGAAAATGGACATTGTCGCGGGCTCCGCAACCGACGTCCTCACGCTCCCCATCAGCGCTGTTGAAGGCCGTTTCCAAAGCGGATTCGTTTACCTCCCCGTCAGTGATGGAGCCGGCAAGCCCGAAAAGAAGCCTGTCACCTTGGGTCTGACTAACGGTGAAATCGTCGAGATCAAGGAAGGTCTGACGGAATCCGACTCGGTGCTCGAATTCATTCCCACCGCCAGCTCAGACGCAACACGGGACAGTGAATCCGGTGCAGATGGAGCCACTCCCCTGACGGGCACCACTGAAAGCTCGGCGGGCTGACATGAGCCTGATCGAACTCGCCCAGGTCACCCGGACGGTTCAACTACCCGACGGGTCCGACCTGAGAATCCTGCGTGGCGTCGACCTGAACGTCGATCCCGGCGACCACATTTCCATCGTGGGTCGCTCCGGCACCGGCAAATCGACGATGCTCAACATCATTGGTCTGCTGGACCTGCCGACTGACGGAACGTACACGATCAACGACATTGACGTGACACGCCTGGGCGAAGGGAAGCGCTCTGCCCTGCGCGGTTCAACCTTCGGCTTCGTATTCCAGCAGTTCAACATTTTCAACACGCGCACGGCACGTGAAAACGTTGAAGTCCCATTGCTCTACGCAACCGGACAAGCATTTTGGAGGCGTCGCACACTTGCCACTTCCATGCTCGACCGCGTGGGGCTCGGCGATCGCCTCGACTCCTACCCCTCCCAAATGTCCGGTGGCGAACAGCAGCGTATCGCCATCGCACGTGCCCTTGTCCACCAGCCACGAGTCATCCTCGCCGACGAGCCTACCGGCGCACTCGACCCCGAAACCGGCGCGCTGGTCATGGAACTCCTTGAAACCGTCGCCAGAGAAAACAACGCCGCCCTCATCGTCATCACCCACGATTTCGCGGTCGCCTCGCGCGCAAAGAGAATCTTCCAGCTCGCCGACGGCACCCTGCACGCAATCGACTCCCACGATCTTTCCGCCACCCGTCCTTCAATCGACGAAACCGACCCCACCCAACTGGTCACCTCCCCCTCAACCGGTGGTCGGAACGAAGAGGAGGAAACCCAGGAATGAACGCACTCAACCAGATCATCGGCGCCCTCGTAGAAGCATGGGGCGAAGTCAAAGTACAAAAAGCCCGAGTCATCCTCTCCCTTGTCGGCGTCGTCGCAGCCGTCGCAGCCATGTCCTCAGTCATCGCCTTTGGCGACATGGCGGTTCAGGCCAGTAAAGAACTTGAGGAAGCCTATTCAGGCCGATCCATTACTCTGCACGTCAGCGCGTTCAAAACCAGTTCAGACACCGGTGGGACAGGCGCGGCCTCGTCGACCGAAAGCGAAACTGACACCACAACAAACGCCGAAGGGACGCCGACTATCGACAGCGACTCAGCAACCCAAGGCGCAACGAGTAGCGACGGAAGCAACGCACTCGCTGCACTCACCGGCGTCATTCACGACCCCATGGGTGACGCCATGACAACCGTCGCTCAACGCCTACAAATCCCCTACTGGTCCAGGGTCGAAACAGGGAGCATCACCTTTACTGAGATAGAACAGATCTCAAAAACCGGTTCATACCGAGGAGTCCCCACGACGCAGGATCTGACAATGATGCAAACGCCCACAGACGTCAAAGCCGTCGACCCCGCGTACTCCACGCTATTCCGATTGACTCCAACCGTCGGCAGGTGGATCGATGCGAGCGACGCCAACCAGCGAGTCGTCCCCATCGTCATCAACTCCACGCTCTGGAAATACCTAGCTCACGCGAATATTGCCGACCCGATTGTCCTGCACGCCAACGATGCTTCCGCCACCCAATATCGCGTCGTCGGAGTCGTCAAATCCACCTCACAATGGGACAGCCCAACCGCCTACATCGACTACACCGCCTGGCAGTTCACCAAATCGTAGTCGGCCGCGCTCAGCGGACAATCCCCCGCATCAAACAGTGTTGAAATGCTGGTCTGGACCGGAGCTGACCAGGCAGAACAAGCACGAGACCTGCTCCCCAAAGCACTCGCATCCGTACTCGGCAAAGGCTGGAAAGGCGAGGTCTACGGCGGTGAAGACTACGACGGCGGACAATCCAGCATGAATACGATCCGCACCATCATCATGGTCATCGGTGGCATCGTCATCCTGCTGGGCGCACTCGGGCTACTGAACGTCGCGATTGTCACCGTGCGCCAACGCATCCGAGAAATCGGCATCCGGCGAGCTATGGGAGCATCCGCTAAACGAGTCTTCTTCGCGGTCTTCATGGAGTCGGTTGTCGCCACCTTCGTCGCCGGCGTCATCGGTGTCGGAATTGCCATCATCGTGCTCCGGCTATTACCGATTGACGCATTGGGCATCTATCTGCAGGAACGCCCACGATTCCCGATGAGCGCAGCCATCGACGGCATTGCCATCTCCACGGGAATCGGCGCTCTCTGCGGAATTATCCCTGCGCTCGCTGCCGTCAGAGTCAAACCAATCGACGCGATCCGGTACTGACAATCTGCTTGGCTAGCCTCCGACCAGTTGCTACCACTGTGCAGATAATCCCCGGAAGCTCAGACAATTGCTCTTAGTCCAGCCCACCGACGGAGCCGGTGGGCCGTCAGTAGCGAGCACAACTCGCCCCTGGGGACAACCTGCCTCCGTGGCAGTGCGCAAGCGGAGACAATCAGCGCGGAAGAGCCAGGCGATCCTCGCCGACGCGCACCAGCAGACCATCGGCAAGCAAGCCTTCGATCACACGGGGAGCCTGGTCAAGGTCACTACCCGGTAAAGTCGCCACTTCTAACGCCGCAGAGTACGAAACTGTCGGGGCGGCCTCGTCGATTGGGGAAGATACATTGCCGGTAGCTGACGAATCACCGGAAGCAACGGGAGAATCGGAACTGGTGGAAGAAGCTAATGAGTCCCCGGAAACGTGCAGGTCGCGCAACAGTTGCACCACTCGCCCGCGCGCCTGCCGGTCCGTGCCCGCCCAGGCCTGAGACTTTCTCTTGACCTCGACCACTGGACGCCCGGCAACGAACCATGCGCACTCGGCTACAAGCGGACACGTATCACACGCGGGATTCTTCGATGTGCACGCAATCGCCCCGAACTCCATCAACGCAAGGTTCCACGTCGCACACTCAGCGCCCGACGACGGTAGCAGGGAATCGGCGAACTCCCTCTCGACGCGAGTCGGCGACGAAGATGCAGGTCGCTCGATCCCGCCGAAAATCCGCGCAATCACGCGTCGAATATTCGTATCGAGCACCGCGCGACGCTCATGAAACTGGAACGACATCAGCGCAGATGCCGTGTACGGGCCGATGCCCGGCAGGCTACACAACGACTCAAAGTCGGCGGGAACTTGGCCACCTGGGCGCTCACTAATGGCGATCGCACACTCGCGAAGGCGCAGTGCGCGCGACGGATAGCCGAGCCTCCCCCACTCGACCAGAACCCGCGACGCAGGAGCAGCCGCGAGCGCAGCAGGCGTCGGCCACAGTTGCATCCACCGGCTCCAAATCGGTTGGACACGAGGCATGGGTGTTTGCTGGCTCATCACTTCGCCAACCAGAGTTCCCCACGGCGTCACGTCCTCGGCGCGCATAGGGAGTTCGCGCTTGTTTTTCTTCATCCAATTCACGAGGCCGGTCAGCACCTCGTTGCGTTTGGCCTGCCGAGTGGTCGAGGCTGAGCTTGCGGGCGCACTTTCGCCACGAACAGCGCCAGAAGAGGAAGAGGACATGACCATCAGCCTAAACGGTTGCCGTGAATGTGAAACAATTGGGCCATGCTATTGAGTGATCGCGATATTAATGCCGGCCTTGATTCTGGGCGTATTCAGCTGGACCCGCTTGATCGGGACCTGATTCAGCCCGCAAGTATTGACGTGCGTTTGGACAGGTTGTTCCGCCTTTTCGACAACCACCGTTACGCCGTGATTGATCCGTCCGCTGATCAGACGGATCTGACGCATCAGGTTGATGTGGGGCCGGATCGGCCGTTCGTTCTGCACCCGGGCGAGTTCGTACTGGGCGCAACCTACGAACTGGTCACCTTGGGTGATGACATTGCAGCGCGTCTTGAAGGTAAGTCGTCGCTTGGTCGCTTGGGTCTGCTGACGCACTCGACCGCTGGCTTCATTGATCCCGGGTTCTCCGGCCACGTCACGCTGGAGCTTTCGAATACGGCGACCATGCCTATCCTGCTCTACCCGGGCATGAAGATTGGCCAGCTCTGCTTCTTCGATCTGTCATCTCCGGCGGAGCACCCCTACGGTTCATCCGGTTTGGGTTCGCACTACCAGGGTCAGCGTGGCCCGACTCCGTCGCGCACGCACCTGCGTTTCAACCGCACTCGAATCGAGCACTGAACGAACGTGTCAGACGAGGTTTCGGATAACAACGAGGGCACTGGGACGAATAGTGTTCCCGGTGCGCCGGAGCGTCGCTCTTTGCGTGATCGCATGGCAGACGCGTCTTCGCGTTCACGCTCCTCGTTGACCGAAGATTATGTTGGTGATTCAACGTCGCTCACCTCAACGTCGTTGAATGCCATCACCTCTCTGTCCGAGTTTTCGCAAACCTTCTCCGTTGGCGTCGAAGGCGTTTCGCAGACGTCGCAGATTGCTCCGATTTCGGCAACAATTTCGACTTCCGCTCCCGCGCGTTCAATCGACGAGGTCGCAGCCTTGGAATACCATCTGCTGTTATTGGCGGATGAAGTAGATCCTTTAGAAATTGAGGCACTCGCCCTGTCAATTTGGGATGAAGCTCGCTGGGAGGGAGCCGGTCAGCTACACCTTGTTGGCGAGGCACGATTGGTGGGACCGTGGAGCATTGACGCAACTCTACGTAAGACGCTCAAGACCCCCGCTTCACTAACAAACGTGTGGGTGTTGGAATGCCCAAAGTCGCGCAGAAATCCCGTGGATCCTCAGCTTGCCGTCCTCGACGAGTGGGCAAGCGTTTTCCCCGATGGAGTTCCCGTCGGCTTAGAGTACCGGATTTTGACCGCACTGAAGCGGATGGCTCGACGCCTGGGTGGCGCTGTTCGCGTCGCCGATTCGGGGAAGATGATTGCCCCGGATCCTGATTCAGCGGTTTCGTTGACCGTTTACACTCCACGCTGGCTGGATCCTGAGGACCTGTTGAACCTGCTAAAGCCTCATTTCCCACAGCTCACAGATTCACGTCAGATTGCCACTCCCGCACCGCAGTCCGCGCAGCAGGTGGTTCAAAAAAATGCTGCTATCGCTGCGGAGCCTGGAACGATCCGCACAGATATCGCGACAAAGATCGCGAAAGCACGCGAACTGGCCGAAAAGGCAGCGAAAGAAGTCGGCGCCACCCCCGAAGTTGTTGCCGGGTACGCGCTTGTCACCCCGATCGCGAACCGGTCGGATCTGATGATCGAAGTAGAGCCGATTCCTCGTCCCCCCCAGGTTCTGCGTTGGGAGTCGTGGACAACGGGCGTCATCATCGAATATCACCTGAAATGGTTGCCGGCAGGAATGCTTGAGCCACCGACCGGAGTGTCACGAACAGCGCGTTTGGAGCGCATGCGTTCATCGCGTGACATTGAGAAGGTCGCAGAAATCATCGTCACCGCCGTCGGCGGATCCGTGATTGACGAAGACGGTTTCCTCGTCGGTCTTGTGGACGATACCGCAATCGAATAACGGCATACTCGGCCAGCTTGCGCCGTTTGTTCGTCTACAGCGCACACATGCTCTTGCTCAGCCAAGATTCAGGAAACATTCAGACGAGTGCGATGGAATATACCCATGAGCACCATCGGTAGCCCCGAACCTCGCGAAGTAGAACTCATCTTCGAGGATCCCACCCCCACTGGGCGCCCCTCCGCAGGATCGGCATCTTCGGCCGGCAACTCCACGCCGGATTCGCGCGACCACGTTCACTTCACCCAGCGTTCAACGCCGGGCACCAACGAGCAGACCGCGCCCCAGCCGACGAGCACCCAAGCGGGCACGGCCTCGTATACTTCAGGAAACGTCGGTCGAGAATACTCCGGTGACTCAATCCCCACCGCACGCCTGAGCGAAACACAACTGCCCAGCCTGCAGGTCTTGGGGATCACTCTCCTCGTCGCACTCATCCTGAACATGCTCCTGGCGTTCACCTCCCTGATCCCAGCAATCGCAGGAATTACAGCACCGTTGAACACGATGCTGGCAAGCACGTCAGCACTCATTGCGACGGGACTTGTTTCAACGCTCGTCGCCATCGCAATCACATTCGCCACCTGGAGTTACTTGCGTAAACGCGCAGAAAACGGGCGAGCAACCGCATTCGTGTTCATCACCTGGCTCTCATGGTTGCTCAGCGGAATCTTCGCGTCCGCATCCACCGGTTCCATCCCCTTCGTCGTCTCAGCGGTCGCATTCTGCGTCTCATTCACGACAACGGTGCACCACATGAACAACAGCACGACACGAGGTATCACCCGCTGGTGGGAATGGGTCGCCAGCGCCGTCAGCCTGATCGTAATCATCACTGCGGTCTTGACCGGCACTGCGACGCTCGCATCCGCGATCATCACGTCGATCATTTCGACGGCTGTCACCCTCATGTCAATCCGCGCATGGAACGCCTTCGTTGCACCCATCATCGACACGCGCGAACACGTCCGCTCCATGATGAACGTTATGCGAGGCACCGGCTTCTAAGTCATTGCCGAATACGCCACGGAGTGCAGGCGCTCGGCATAAAAATGTGTCCCGCAGTCGTTGACTGCGGGACACTCTGGCGGTAGCGCAGGGATTTGAACCCTGGGTGGCTGTTACACCACACAGCATTTCGAGTGCTGCACCTTCGGCCGCTCGGACACGCTACCAATGCGCATAAGTATAAACAGAAGTCGCCGGCAAACTCCACACGAGGTCCGCCCATGCGATACGTTCCACACGTTGTCCCCGCGTCGTTACGCCGGCATTCTGCCAACCCCGCACCGATCAGTGCTTCGCCCGCTTATACGCGTGACTACGCAACGGAATACCCGCCACCATGCGCACATCTGCCGGGGGGCCCGCATGTTTTGCGCGAGTGGGCGCAGATACAGTGGGCGTCCTTTCCTCAGCTGGCACCGGATCTGCCTTCGAAGCAACGAGGCCCGAATTTTCGGGTTTCACCCGATCAGACACCGATTGCGAAGCTCGCTCCATCTGCGGAAGCAACGTCGTAGCAGACTTTTGCGTAGGCTCTTCAGACTTCTTCGCTTCCATGTCGCTGTCTGAAACGGAGTCCGAAGACTCGAGCGAATCCGGGTGATTCCACGACGCAACTGTCTCGAAGGTAGGGACAACAACCGGCTCACTTGCCAGAGCACCGCGCCCCGTCGGCTCAGCTGTAGTTTCACGCTTGTCTTGGAAGAACGCCTTCAGCTGGATCGTGGCTTCGACACCTAAGACACCCGGAATGACCTCAAGGCTGTGATTCATCCGAGAATCACGCAACACATCACGCAAGGAACCCGCCGCGCCAGCCTTCGGATCCCACGCGCCAAACACCACGCGATCAACGCGTGACGCCAACGCCGCCCCAGCGCACATCGTGCACGGCTCAAGCGTGACAACCAGCGTGCAGCCCACAAGATTCCAACGCTTCAAGGTCTGGCCAGCCTCGCGAAGCGCATTGATCTCTGCGTGACCGCACGGATCATGCGCGGCCTCGCGAGTATTCCAGCCCTTACCAACAATCCGCCCCAGCGAATCAATGACAACGGCACCAACCGGCACATCGCCCGATTCACGGGCCTGGTTGGCGTAGAACAAAGCGCGACTCATCGCGTCACGATAACGATCCATTGGTGTCACGCCTACAGCCTACCGGCAGCCATATACAAATTGAATCGCACTATCCAACCGTGCAGGAAACTCTCAGGAAAAACGGCTTTTTCACGCGCCTTTCACTCAAGAATCCGCCTATCTCTCCACCTGAGACATCGCCCCAATATCGTCCGGCGCAATCAAGGAATCACCCTCACATTACGGATCCGAGCCTCGTCCCCCATACAAACACAAGTGGCACCGAGGCAGAATAATCACGAAAACGCCGGCGCGCTACCCACTGCCCGCCCGCGCGCGGTAGCCTTGAACTATGCATCTTCATGTCGCGGACCACCCGCTTGTTAGCCATAAGCTCACCGTTCTGCGCGACCGCGAAACGCCGTCCGCAACTTTCCGTCAGCTCGTCGACGAGCTCGTCACACTGCTCGCCTACGAGGCCACGCGCAACGTCGCCGTTTCCGAAACCGCGATCAACACGCCCGTCGCCCCGACCGTTGGCCTGCAGATCTCCGAACCACGCCCGATCGTCGTCCCCGTCCTGCGCGCAGGCCTGGGCATGCTCGAAGGCATGACCCGCCTGGTCCCGACCGCAGAGGTCGGCTTCCTCGGAATGCGTCGCGACGAGGACACCCTCGAAATCGAAACCTACGCCAACCGCTTACCCGACGACCTGTCCGGTCGCCAGTGCTTCATCCTCGACCCGATGCTCGCCACCGGTCACACCATGGTCGCAGCAACGAACTACCTGTTTGAACGTGGCGCCAAGGATGTCACCTGCATCTGCATTCTCGCAGCTCCGGAAGGCATCGCCGAACTTGAAAAGGCAGTGGGCGACCGCGCAGACGTCAAGGTTGTTGTCGCAGCTGTTGACGACCACCTCAACGAGAAGTCCTACATCGTCCCGGGTCTCGGCGACGCTGGCGACCGTCTCTACGGCATCGTTGACTGACGCTGTTGCATGCACGTTCACTTTCGTAGTGAACGCCGTACATATCTGAAGTAGAGGGCCACTCCAATCGCGGTGGCTCTCTACTTTTTGTTTCTTCGACTCTCTTAGGATTCAACACATGAGCAACGAAGACGAATATCCCTGGTTGTTTACTCAGCGCTAGAGATTTACATGTGATGTAAAGCGTTGAATCGCTTTAATCGCTTACGTAATATCAAACGATTAGCATACGTTGACAGCACGAACATCACACAGACTGATCGCGCTGATTACGCTGACCGCGACGTGCACACGCATTCACGCAGACAAGCGAGACTAGCGCTTCCAGCACTTGAACTGAGGGCCACTCCGAAAGTCGGGGTGGCCCTCTCTTAAAGTAAGTCGGCTGGTCAGCTACCAAGCTCGCCAATCAGCAACGGTGGCCGGTCAGCAGAGCTGGTCAGCAGTACCGATCAGAACGCGGGAATAACGGAGCCGTCGGCCCAGGTCTGTTCGATGTAGGACTTAACCTCATCAGAATGGAGCAATTCTTCGAGCTTCGCGATCGCTGCAGCCTTGTCAGTGTCGGCCTTCCAGACGAGAACGTTCACTGCCGGGTTGTTCTTGGGGGACTCGACGACCAGGGCGTCGTTAGCCTGCGACAGGCCGCCTTCCTGGGCGTAATTGCCGTTGATAACGGCGATGTCAACGTCCTGCAGGGAGCGAACCAGCTGGGCGCCTTGAACTTCCTGGAAGGTGAAGTCGCCGAGGATCTTCACGTTGTTCACGTTGGCGTCGGAACCGTCGGTCGGCAGTTCGACGAGGCCCTGCTGAGAGAGCAGCGTCAGTGCACGAGACTGGTTGGTGACGTCATCGATGATGCCGATCTTTGCACCTGCTGGCAGTTCGTCCAGCGACTTGATCTTCGACGAGTAGATTGCGAGCGGCTCAAGGTGGATACCTTCACCGGCGGTGAAGTCGTAGCCGTTTTCTGCTTCAGCGGTCTCCAGGTAGGGGACGGTCTGGTAGAAGTTCGCGTCGATCTCGCCGTCGTTCAGGGCGGAGTTCGGCAGGATGTAGTCGGTGTACTCAACGATGTCGAGGTTCAGGCCCGCGTCAGCTGCCAGGTTGTCCTGAATGTACTGCAGGATCTTTGCGTGCGGTGCTGGGGTGGCACCAACCTTCAGGGTGATGGTGTCGCCGGAAGCGGAACCTGCAGAGCCGGAAGCGGACGAGTCGGAATCGGTGGAGCCACACGCTGCGAGGCCGAGGGCAAGGACGGTTGCTGCACCAGCAGCGACAAGATTACGGATGGAACGCATGAGAATTCCTCTTTCTGTGTTGTTACCTAGAAACGTAGTCGCTCAACCCCAAGGGGAGCACAGACGTCCGGGTATGAAGACTGTGTAACGAAATAGACCACTGAATGGTCACTCGATGTGAAACGATTGATTGAACAGTGCTGGCCTGTCGGTTACCCGACTGGTGGTCGACTCAGCGGTGATCCACCAGTCGGCTGATCATGTCACCAATCATCTGAACCAGCTGGACGATCACGATAATCGCGATAACCGTGGCGATCATGACGTCGTCCTGCCAACGGTTGTAGCCGTAGTTGATGGCCATCTGCCCAAGGCCACCACCGCCAACGGCACCCGCCATTGCGGAGTAGCCGATCAGAGTAATAGCAAGCGTGGTCGTGGACTGCACCAGCGCAGGTGCGGCTTCGCGAACCTGAACGCCCCAGCGGATCTGGCGGTTTGTTGCGCCCATCATCTGGGCTGCTTCGATTTTGCCGGAGTCGATCGCAAGAATGTTCGATTCGACGAGGCGCGCGAAGTACGGCACCGATAGGAGCACGAGTGGGACGACGGTTGCCTGCCAGCCGAGCGTTGTTCCCACAATGATGCGGGTAACGGGCAGTAGGACGACGATGCCGATGATGAACGGCAGCGAGCGGATGACGTTCACGATCGCCGACGCGGTCTGGTAGATGGTCTTGTTCGGAGTCAGGCCATTCTTGGCAGTCTGAACAAGCAACAGACCAAGCGGAATACCGAGCAGGACGGTGAACAGCGTGGAGAAGCCCATCATCGCCAGGGTTTCTCCGATTGCCGGCAGGAACTGCTTCGTCAGCGCCGGGTTATCCAGCCACTTCGGGTCGTTCACACCAACGGACAGGAGCCCAGCAGGTAGCAACCCTGCGGGCAACAGGCCTACAAGCGACGTGTAGAGGGAGGGAAGAACGGGTGTCATGCGGACCTCACCTCGGCGTAGATGTCGTGTTCACGCAGTTCAGAAAGAATTTGCTTCGAGTGATAGCTGGGCACGGAGAGTGCCAGGCGACCAACCTGAGTCATTCCGATAGATTCGAAGGTTCCGGCTGTCACATCGGCGCCCATCGAGGCGGCGAGGTTCAGAACGGTCGCACCGGTGGGCACGCCGGGGTGCGATGTGAAGATAACGTCGAGAAGCGTGGTGCCTTCGCGCAGGTCAGCATCGTCAACGGACGGTGCGGGAACGAGTTCACGCGAGAGTGGGCTGGACGGGTCGGCAACGACCTCTTCGACAGTGCCCGTCTGGATAACGCGACCGTGACCGAGCAGGGTAACAGAGTCGCAGATTTCGCGGACGACAGCCATTTCGTGGGTGATGACCAGAACGGTCACGCCTTCTAAGTCGCGAACCTTGCGGATGAGTTCCAGAATCTGGCGCGTCGATTCGGTGTCGAGCGCGGAGGTGGGCTCGTCACACAGCAAAACGCTGGGATTGTCCGCGAGCGCTCGAGCAATGCCGACGCGCTGACGCTGACCACCGGAAAGCTGAGACGGATAGGAGTCGCCTCGTCCAGAAAGACCGACAAGGGCAAGTAGTTCTTCAACGCGCGCTTTGATCTGATCCTTCGGTACGCCCGCAAGTTTCAGGGGGTAACCGATGTTCTGCGCCGCGGTGCGCGAGTCCAGCAGGTTCGCGGCCTGGAAGACCATGCCGATCTTGCGACGAGCTTCTCGCAGGGCTTTGCCACGCAACTGCGCCAGGTCGAGCCCGTCGACGACGATATTGCCGTCACTGGGGTGTTCAAGCGCGGTCAGGCATCGGATGAGCGTTGACTTGCCCGCACCAGACTGGCCAACGATTCCGTGGATGGATCCACGTTCAACGTGGAGGGTGACGTTGTCGAGCGCGACAACCTCGTTGCCGCCTTTGACGGAGTAAACCTTTCGCACTCCGGCAAGGTCAATCATGGCGCCCTCCTTCGATTCAGATCGTGCGCCGGGTTTTCGGCGCGTTTTCATACTGCGTTGATGTTGTCAGCATAGGAGGCAAGTCCGCGCTACCCAAATTTTCTGTTACGTAACGCCACGATGTGAAATAAAAGCGAGTCTGACCTGCAGTTTTATGCGATCACGATTCGGTAACCGTCAGCGCGCGAACAGTAATCCAGATCGCGAATTGCGCCTTAGGCGAAAGATACAGCTCATCCGATCCCCAGCAGATAGGAGACGAGTGGCGTTAATCCAAGTCCCAGCAGATAGGCGACGAGGCCGCTCACCCAGCCGACGACAATCAGACTCATTCCGGCGCGGACCCGATGAGCCCACACCTCGGTCCAAGCATCCAGGACCGCGGTTGAAAACGTAGTGAAGCCACCAAGGAAACCCGTTGACAGGACAAAGCGCACGGTTCCGGTGATGCCCGGATAGTCGACCTTAGAAGCGCCGGCGACAAGGACCGCGAGTAGCGGGAGGATCCCGGTCAGGAAGCCAAGCAGGAAACAACCGACCGTATTGATGACCACGATGCCGACGTAAGGGCGGAGGGGCTTTCCGGCCAACGCGCGCTTCTCAATCCATCTGGTTTTTACAGCCAGATCGAGTTTCCAGCGCGAGAGGGCACCGAGTGCTCCGCCGAGGGCTGTGCCGAGCACGCTGAAGAGAACGATCATTTTTCCTCCTCAGCGAAGGTTTCAGGGGCGACCATTCCGGCCGTATCAGAAGACGGAGATGAAACGCTGGACCCGGCCTCGTCAATCACCTCAAAGACCTCGAAAACGCCGAACTTTACGAAGCGGCCCAGCGCGAAACCACACCCCGCGCACACGACGCCAAGGAAAAGCAACGTCAGCGACGCGAGCGCCGGAACAATCGCCCCAACAATAGAACCGGACGCGATCATCCCATTCGCGGTTGCGGCGATCAGCGTGCCGTAGGTCGTGAACGATCCCAGGAAGCCGGTGGCAAGCAGCAGGCGCACCCGCTCGCGTGAGGGATCGGCCAAAAGCGGCACGACCACACCCAGCACAAACGCACCGAGAAGATTCACGAGAACCGTCGACCACATGATGGGAACCGCGTGCGAAATGACCGCAGAATCGGGGAAGAATACGGTCAGATAGTCCACGCCAGCGCGAACAAGCGCGCCCAACGCGCCACCAACGGCAACATACGGCCAGATGCGCTGGACGGGCTTCGCAGAATCATTCATCGCGTCCAGTCTACGGTTCACGAGACTCGGGCAGGAACGATCAGTCTGCCTTATCGGCGCAGTTTGTACACTAAACCCATGACCAGCGGTTCCGTCATTCAGCAAGGCGTGGGGCGTTTTGCGCCCTCTCCCACCGGGGATTTTCACGTCGGGAATCTGCGAACCGCGATCCTCGCTTGGGTCTGGGCGCGTAATAGCGGGCGCTCGTTTGTCCTGCGCATGGAAGATATTGACCGCGTGCGTTCGGGCAGCGCCGACCGCCAGATCGCTGACCTGAAAGCGATCGGACTGGACTGGGATGGCACAATACTGGTGCAGACGACGCGTTCTGTCGCACACACGCAGGCGCTCGATTACCTGGTCGAGCAGGGATATGCGTTCGAGTGCTACTGCTCCCGCAAGGACATTAAAGAAGCCGCGTCTGCTCCCCATGTTCCGCCGGGTCACTACCCCGGCACGTGCCTCAACCTGACTGACACTGAGCGCGAGGTTCGACGCCGACAGCTCGCCGAACTCGGGCGCACTCCCGCGCTCCGCCTTCACGCTCCAGCAAGCGAGTGGACCGTATTCGACGAACTCCACGATTCTTTCACCGGCCCCGTCGATCACTTCGTGCTGCGTCGCGCTGACGGCGTGCCCGCGTACAACTTGGCCACGGTGGTCGATGACGGCTTCCAGCATGTCGACCAAGTGGTACGAGGCGACGATCTGTTATCTCAAGCGCCCGCTCAAGCGGCGTTGGCAACGCTGCTCGGAATCGCGGTCCCGACTTACGTTCACGTGCCACTGGCCCTGAACGAGGCAGGTTCTCGCCTCGCGAAGCGCGACGGAGCCGTCACCCTCGCTGACCTGCATGAACTTGGGTGGACCACGGAGGATGCCGTCGAATGGATTGGTCGTTCCCTGGGAATCGATGGAGCGCGAACCGCCATCGACATTGCAGATGCTCTCCCCATCGACGCCCTGCGAGCACTCCCCCTTGACCCGTGGGTTGTCACCCCGCCCACCGGACTCCCCGCATTCTGAGCCACCGGACTCCCCGCATTTTGAGCCAACCGAGTTGCGCCTCCATCCTCCACCCTCTGAACAGGAGCATGACCAGCAGAAGTAGGTGGCCTCGTGCCACACTTAACCCATGGATTTCTTCCAGAAGCTATTCGGGTACAAAGAACCGACACTCATCGTTGCTAAGTCGGACAATTGGACGCAATTGGAGCCGTCGCACGACCTTGACGTCACGATTGCACGTCGTGCGCGCAAAGAAAAATGGCCTCCAACCAGCGCAGATGCTCCTGCAGAGTTTCACTGCATGCTCATCGTGCACGGCGGGTTCTCCGATGGCTACTTGGAAGTGAACTGCCTGGGTAAGCCGATCGCCACTTTCAATCACGAACAGGTCGCAGACACTATGGAACGCATGCGCGCTGACAACGGCCTGCGAATGACAGCGGTCAAAACAACCGCTTTCCTCGACGCTGACCGCTGGATTGTCACCGTCAATATCTGACACGAATATCTGACACGGCACGCTCATCGGAGCAAATACCAAGATTCAGCGGACTCTCAGCGGTCAAATGCGTAGCGGCATAGGCGACGAAGATAACCAACGAGGCCAACAGGTTCAGAGCGGCCGAGAACAAAGCAACATCAACACGCATCGCGTTCGGGTCCTTTTCTCGTTGAATGGCTTTGCGTTTCATGTCGATACGCATTTGTCTGCGCATCGGGGCTAGGAGTTTTCGAATGTCCAAGACTTCTTTAAGGCCTTCGGCGGGTTTGGGAGAAGCGGAAACACCAAGAGCGCACGCGCGCTCGAACGGCGTGCTCTTCTTATGAGAGGAGAGGCTGGTATTCGGTTCCGCATGTGCGCCCACCCGCTGAGGCGCTCGCATTCTTTTGTGATGTACCTGTGCCAACCGGGCTAAGGTTTCGGCTCTGCGTTTGGCTAGGCGCTTATCGTTGCGGGGTCGCCATGCTTTGACCCAGTCGACGAGTTTCCACTTGTTGACGCGCAAGACTGACGGCATGGGTTTGCCGTCCCAGATTCCGCCTCGGCGCCACTCGATGACCTGCAAGTCTTCTAAGTCCTGTAAGCAGTTGCGGACAGTTTTCTCGCACGACCCGATACGGTCGGCCAACTGTGGGGCGGTGGTGACCAGACAGGCCATATAGTCCGCTTTCTGCTCGCGCATCATCAGCGCGAGCGTTTGCAGAACCATGCGCCGGTACGCCCACGCGCGCCCGCGCAACGGGCCCCAATTCACGCGCCCAAGGGCAAGCAGAATGTCTTGCAGGCTCTGCCCCGCGTTAATTCCCCCACGGCTCACTGTGACCACCGCACGCTACCGGCCTCATGCGGGCCAGAATGCCCGCGCGGGCGAGTACAAACCACACCCCGGCGGTATTTATGCTCCAGCGAGCAAGGGAGTGAGTCAGTCCACCACACGCCGTGCCCGTCGGTGTGGCCACCGCGCGCCATTTCATGCCCCTTGACACGAACGCACGCACACCCAAACCCGGGGTGAGTCTGCGCACATGGGACGAACCTCAAGCGCCTAGCCTTGTGGCTCATTTCAGCACCCTCGACAACAGGGAAAGGAATAGGGCGGATAAGAGGCAGATGATGAACATGAGCGCAAACAAGACGGTCGCGGGACCTTCAACAAGATTTCCCAGATACACGAACAAGAAAGCAAACAAGGCCAAACAGATAGCGCCAAGGCGCGTGAGCCACTTCATCACGCGCCCCGCTTCGCGTTGCGATCCCACGCCATGACATACAGCGTCCCGGCAATGTTGACCCACACCCAAATAGCGAGAGTCAGCAAACCGGGCGCACCCCAGTGTGTGGCGGTGTAGGCGATGAAAATGAGCAGAGAGCCCAAAAGGTTGAGGGCGGCGGCGAACAGGGCAATATCAACGCGCATCATCGCCGCCCTCGCTAGCGTCGCTAATGTGTGGGCTGTGAGATATTAAAAAATCAATAGCTATCGCGGTCGCCATAATGCTTGCGCTTGCGTTCCTTATGCGATCGGCTAACGCTTGAATCTCGCGCAGTACTTCCTCATCCTCGATAACCCGCACAAGGTCATGCAACGTATCGAGTTCAACGTCTAATTCCTCGGTTTCCTCCACCGCGTAGCGCAACGAAGATATAAGGCGATTAATCATCATTTGCTCCGCTTTCCCACAGAGGGGAAACGATTCCCCGGTTCACCAACTGATCGATGTCTCGATCACGCCAAGCGGTGCGCCCGTTCAAGCGTTTTGCGAGCGTCGAGTGTGGCATATGGATGTGATTCGCCATCTGGCGAAGTGAAAAGCCGTGCGCGGTCATGTATTGAGTCACGCGCTGATTTATCACGGTACGTGTAAGTAGCATGTGGACACTGTCCCATAAATGGGATTAGATCTACATTCTAATTGTCGGCGTGTCGCGATTTGTAGACGGGTGCCCCGTTTTTGGTACACTTGCCACATGGGTGAAGCAGCACTGAAATATGTAGAAACGTTGTCGGATTTTGTAGCATCGACAATTAGGGCTGAAGCGTCAAGGCGCGGACTGACACAAAAGGATTTGACGCGCGCAATAGGAATGTCAACATCAACAATGTCGGCGCGGTGGAATGGTCAACGCCCGTGGGCATTAGATGAATTGGCAGACGTTGCAGAACTATTCGGATGCTCTGTCCCCGAGTTGATTACGGGCGACATTGCCCAAGAAATGCAGAACCCCCGCCGGTGGATCGCACCGAGGGGGGCCGCTGCGCGCTCGAAGGGACTCGAACCCCCAACCTTCTGATCCGTAGTCAGATGCTCTATCCATTGAGCTACGAGCGCATCGCCGTTTGGCTGAAAACAACTTTACGCGCGAGGCCCCGCAATGACAAACTCGCAGATGGGGCTTGCATCACACCAATAGCCCATTGCAGACTAATTCAAGCCATTTATTCCTATTTTAGTCTCCCTGTGAATGACCGAAACCACATAAAGAAGGAGCCTCATACCACCGTCGCGCGCGCTTTTCGCGTACGAAAACGGGGCACGAGGCACCCTCTCAACGTGTAGTCGCGCGATCTGAGTCAGATGCGCCGAACAGGATCACACGAGCGAGGCCACAAAGGAGTGTTCGTCAATCAGGGCGAGCTCGTCGGCGCTGAACGTTAACTTGTCGAGCGCACCAACGGAATCGCGGAGCTGATGCGACGACGAGGCACCAACCAGGACAGTCGTAACGCACTCACCACGGAGTAGTCACGCCAGCGCCATCTGCGCCAGAGCCTGGCCACGGTCCTGAGCCAGAGCATTCAGGGCGCGAAGGTGCTCGACGCGCTCGTCCGTCAGGACATCAGTCTTCAGGTAACGCTGCTCAGCGACGGGCGTGCCGAGTTCTGAGACTGCGTTCGTCATGTTTTCCTTCCCGTTCCGCGCCCGTGCGGAATATAAGCGGAAAATAAAAGGACCCTCCGCGCACCCGGCAGCGCACCCTTATCCTTGCTGCCTTCCGGCCCTAGGGAGGTTCAGATGATACCGTCACACGGAGGATCGCTCCCCAGTTTACACATGCCACCACACAAAGGCGATTCGGGAAAACAAAAGTCCCGCCACCCAAAGGATGACGGGGCAACCGCGGAGGATGGGGGAACCTACTCGCACTACGCAATTACGCAGGTCGCGGCCATATTTTTACGAAATCGTTATTTTGTAGGTTCTATACAGGTTCTCAAAGAAGTACGCGCTCCCAACTTTCCGACACTCCCTCTCCAATAGTCGCCGGCACGCTTCGACAGCTTTCCTGGGCACGTCGAGTTCGATGCCGGTTGAGGGGATGCGCGGGCATGAGGAAAGCCGCCCGACGAGGAGTCGAACGGCTTTCCGGGAGTATGTACGCACCCTATCCTTGGTGCTTTGCAGGACTACGTCTGTAGCCTGGCTGACGGGTGCTGGCTGTTCAGGCCAAGGCCGTCAACACTTTCAGTATCCACTGGTAGATCCGATGTGTCAATCCGGCGGCGTACCTTACATATTTTGAGCGCGAAAGCGGTGTGGTGCCTCACATAGTT
>ERZ1034876.48-NODE-48-length-82297-cov-9.285244_pt1 | contig 82297 bp, 93 predicted proteins | sample MGYA00520698_ERZ1034876 | MGnify/ENA primary metagenome ERZ1034876 (study PRJEB33766, sample SAMN09781723) | gut metagenome | biome: gut microbiome | host: Homo sapiens | place: Madagascar | study: EMG produced TPA metagenomics assembly of the PRJNA485056 data set...
CACCGGAACAGGTGATGCCATTTGCACCATAGAAGAACGAACCGTAGTTGCGAGCTTGACCATCATCAAGCAAGAAATCTACCGGGTCGCGATGTGCGGGGTTGGCATCATACAATTCACCCAGAACAGTGTAATGATAGCCAAAGCCTGCGCGTGTCTGTGTTGCCGGATAAACCTTAGCATCAACACGCTCCTCGTAGGTCAGAGTTCGACCATTTGTGGGAGTTGTGCCACCTACCGTGGCGTCATAGGAAAAAGCATTGGAATACGGAGGGAAACCGCCTGCATAATATCGGTTTGCAACGGGACCTTGGCCTTCAAGACCGCCGCCACCAGCTGAACCGCCAGATTCACCCATGCCTCCGCCGCCACCGGCAAGCAAGATAACATGCTTCTTAGCAACCTCCGCTGCCGCATTGTTCTGCGCTTTTTCAGCATCGGTATAATCGTGTGCAGCCTCTCCTGCCTGGTCCATTGTCCAAGCATCGACAGTTACATAGGTAGCGCCGCCGCCTCTGCCGAAAACATGATAGCGGTCGGTTTGACCGTTGTCTTCATCCGGGAACCATGCTCTATCCCAATCAATCTGACCACCGCCACCGCCAAAGGTGCGGTTCGTAGACCAGTAACCACCAGCTTCACCCAGATAGATGTGGATGGTTTGACCTGCACTCAGATGAACGGTTCCCTCGGCCTTACCGCCGCGCCCCGGCGTACGATAACCTTGGTATTTACCCTTACCTGTACCGCCATTTGCACCATAGGCGGTAATGATATAATCACCGTCATAAGGAGCAGTAAAGGTTTGAGTAAGCCCATCATCTGATGTAAAAGCAAGCCCCTCTACTACTAAGTCGAGCTGATTATAACTATCTGATGGTCGCAATACATATGTGCTAATACCAGATGATTTCAATCTTTCTTGGATAGCTTGTCTCTTTGTTTGTCCGTCAAACTCTGTTCTGTTTTCAACAAGAGTCTGGTCATCATCAACAACAGAACTATAGACAGCACTTAACACATAGGCATCCACACCGTCCTCAAATGTCAGGGTTTCGCTGTCAGCATCGTAACTTCCGGAAGATACATCCCATCCAGTAAAGTACAGGGATTCATCACTTGAAAGTGCAACAGGAATATCGATGCTGTCTCTGTCTGTGACAGTGGCTACAATCGTATCTCCGGTATCTTCTACGACAATATCGTTCGTTTCCGTACCAAGATAAGCAGCAATAGGGTCTTCATTGGCTGTCTCCAACCACTCAGGCTCGAATTCGCCGCCGTTCTTATTGAGTGTGACTGTTACAGTTCGAGAAGGTGCAGCATCTGTTGCTTCCGAAGTAGATTCATCCTGCTTGGGAGCGTCTTCTTCAACAGTCTGAGTTTCATCGGCTGTATCGGCATCGGTATGCTCATTGGCAACCTCATCCGTAATGTCGGAATTGGTTTCCTCCGAATTTTCGTCTGCTTGTGAGGGCCCTGATGATGGGGCCTCGCTCGGTTCTTCACTTGCTGTTGCATCGACTTGTACCGGCGTTCCGGGGTCCACATTAGCAATAGCATCACTGTCATCTGTTGTGGCAACAGACGATGCTGTATCATCAGCATATGAGATGACAGGTGCTACTGTTTGCAGTGCCATAACACCGGCAATGACGGCGCTTGCAACGCGCTTGATACGAGATTTGCCGTTTTGCATCTTGCTTTTGTCTCCTTTTTCTTTGTTTTTATTGCAGCCCCAACACCGAAGTAACAAATTCTTTGCTGTTGGTGAACGCCATAACATTGCCTGCGCCTGATTCAATCAGGTACACTTCTGTGCCATCTGTGCTGGCATAATCGCCGTGCGATACAGAAGCACCAGAAGATGTAGTCCCTACCAGTCCAAACGCGATAGCATCGGACTGGTAGGTGGATGGGATAAAGCGCAGTTCAAAACCATCTTTCTTAACAAGCGCCAAATTGTTCGTAAATGACACCTGACAGTTTGAAATATTCATAGGAACACCACTTACCGTGATGTTGCCGTCATCAGAAGCAGGGACAGCACTCTCCAGAACGGAGGATACCACAGAATTTACTGCTGTATCCGCATTTTTGCTTGTAGGGCAGGTTCCGAGTACAACAAGAACATGTCCATTTCCGATATATCGCATACCGGAGGATGTGTAGCTCTCGGAAGTTTTTTCTTCTGCGTATTGTACGCCACCCGTATAAGTATCAGCAATTGCTCTAACAATATAGGTTGCTCCGTCTTTCTCAAAGGAAAGACTTTTACCATCATATTGGAAGGAATCTGCGGAGTTGATAGTAACAGCGGTACGAGTATCGTTGTCTTCAATCAGAACGCGAGAAGCACCCAAGCGCCAGTTCGTACCATCTGCAACGATTGCCGTAGACGGAGAGATGCTGGCTTGTGCCGTGAAAGAGGTATCTTCTTGGGTATCTCCGGCAACAGTGAAAGCACCCCCGATGGATGGGATATTAGTTTTGCGGATTGTCTTGCACTCTACAAGCGTCAGACACATTACGGCAATAGCTGCAGTCATAACCGCACAACTGATACCAACCAGAACATTGCTCTGTTTCTTTTTTGGCTTGCGGGATTCTCTTTCGTAGACAGGCTCATCCTCTTGCTCTTCATAAACTGGCTGCCGAGGGTGTTGCTGCTGCGGCTTTGGCTTGGCAACATTCTTCGTAGGATGAGGGTGCTGCGTTTGAACTCTTTGCTCATACCGCTCGATTTCGTCCAGCAACTCGTTTGTAGTCTTTTCTTGACTAATAGGAGTGTTGGCATCTTGTGTAAGTGGCAAATTCAAGCTTTGCGCAAACTCGTTTCCGCCATCACCTCCGTATGTATTGCTTTTGATTTCTTCACTCATAAAATTACCTCTTAATTCCTGCTGAATCGCGCAACACGGATGGTTGTGCCGTCTTCCAAATAGGCGTATACAATAAGGTCCGCGCCATCACTAACAATCGTGCCGTCCTCGCTTTGGCTGTTAAACGCATCGATACACACATAGTCGAGCTGTTTTCCCGATGGAGTAAAGATATAAGCAGAAGAGCCTTCCTTTACTGAAGCCAGAACAGGACTGTTCAGATAAATAGCAGCACCGTCAACCATATCATCGTTCTGGAACGAATCGTTTGTAAGCGTTACATCAATTTTGGCAGATGGGATGTAAAGTTCGCTGTAAGCGTCGCGTTCCCCTGTTTGCTTGTATCCATTTTTGTTGGACTTGTCTTTGTCCTTTTCTTCTTTTTCAACTTGCCGAGCCCGCTTTTCAATTTCTCTGAGCGGTCCCACCGTGCTGAGTGTATCTTCCATCGGTTCGATTTTTGTGGCTTTTACCAGTGAACTTACAAATATCACTTCGCCGGAACTAACCGTTGCATCGGCCTTTTTCTCTTGCTGGGCTGCAAGGACTGCGCCAGTGGCAGCTCTTGCAGACGCCTTTTGAAGTTCTGCTTGATTATGTGCAATACCAAAAGCAACAATTGAGAGCGTCAACGCGCCGACACTCAGAATGAGTGAGGCTGCATTTCTAGTGTTAGCCATATATATCCTTCCTGCTGCATTACGTAGAAGCGTGATGGCAGCCGATTTATTCGCGATTTACAACTATTTTTTATTATTACCAATTCGCACATTTTCGCAACTTTTTCACAAAAATAGTGATTTTGTTAAAAGAAAAAGCCGCCCGAAGGCGGCTGATAGTATTATGGCTCATTTACTTTACACTCTATGACGCCGGTAGTAGCTTCATCGAAGCTCATTTGTCCTGTATCAGCAGGTGTCTCTTCCTTTTTGGCTGTTTTCTTTCTGGATTTGCTGGTGCCGCTCTTTGTACGGTCTTGGAATCCCCTACCAAAAGGAGAAGTGTCCCCGGCAGCTCGATTTCGTTTCGGCGTTGTTGCCTTCTTTTTCGGTTTACTATCCGACTCTTCCTTAGGCACTTCTTTTTCTATCGGTTTTTGTGAAGCTTTTGGTTGAATTTCGTCTTCTTCCGATACAGCAGGCATTTTTACATGGAAAGCGTTCTCACTGGATGGCGCAGGGACGGTTTCCTTTTTAGATTTGCGTACCTGTTTGGCTTTAGACTTCGGAGACTCTTCCATCGGTGCTTCTGAAACTTCCTCAAGCTCCGCATAGGGAAGTTCATCCATTTTTGTCTCAAGTTCGACGCCAAGCTCTACATCTGTAGAATCTTGCTCCGAATCAGCCGGTTCCCCCATCATGCTGGCAATATCGAATTCTTCCGACTCATCAATCTTTTCGTCGTCTTCCGGATTAAAAGCGGCAAAAGAAGTGGGCGCAGCATTTAACGCTTCCAGCTCCTTGAGCTCTTCGTCCAATGCGGCGACATCTGTTTCAGACGAATCTTCAGCACCCAAAGAAGTAAGAGTGTCTAGGGAATCGTCTTCTTCGGCTTCAAGTTCAACATCATCCGTTAGAGAGATTTCATCCTTTACAGATTCGGCATCTTCAAGCTGTACATCTTCCAAAACTGGAGGTTCAGCCTTTTGCGTCTGGTTTTGTTTAGGTATTTCTTTTGACTTTTCTGCGAATCCCGTAGGGATTTCGACATCAATGGATTCATCTTGCTTTAGAGCGTCAGCTTTTGCGGAGTCGAGAACCTCCTCTTGCTGCGGTTCGGTTTGCTCTTTGACTTCGATATCGGATTGTGCAAAAGATTTCTCTTTTTCGGGTTCCTGTGTTTCCGGTTTTGCTTGCGCTGCTATTTTTGGCGATTTATCTTCCTCTGCCCCCTCTGGTAAGCCATATTTATCCATAATTTCCTGCAGGGCGATAGAAGCGGCAGACTGAACGATATCTGTATTTACTTCGCTACTTTGCTGAACTGTTTGTGGACGCTTGATAAACTCACACATCTTTTCCCATTCCGAATTAGGTAAAAACGGAATATTCAAAAGTACGAGAATTGTGGCTATAAGAATCATCACAATAGAAATGGCTGGTGAAATAGTGTGAAGCAATGGTGAGAAAATAAAAATGGCAAAAGCCGCACTCCGCACTGTTTTGCAATTCGATTTTACCGTTTCTTCCTTCGGACCATTGAGTTCTATTGGGACTTTTTTGTCTGCATTTTTATCATAGAGAATAAAATATTTTTTCCCACAAACTTTATACTGACAGACTGATACATTCAAAGGTTCTCCGTCACAAGCAGCGAGCACAGCCTTAAAGTGCTTGGCTTCTTTTCTTGACAGGCGAATTGCGACAAAATCCTTGCTGCCTTGAGTATCAACTTTCAAAGCAAGATGTCCGGAATCTGTCTTAATGACCTCCAGCGCACCGGCTGCCATGATTTTGTTATGACGGCGGTAGCGCTTTCCCATGCACATAATATCCGTTAAGGAGCGTTGCTGATTCGTAACCCGGAAGCTGAGTATAAAGCACATAATACACAGCAGGGCCGTGGTGAGGAAGCTCATTCCTCATCATCCCCCTTGCCCGACGAATCGTCCACTTCCTGTTCCGATGCCGCCCTCGCCATATCGAGATGAATAAGCTTCGCGCCGGTTTTAGTCTCCGCATTGCTTACCCCTTTCTGAGCTGATGCCTGAACCACTTTCTGCTCAACACTCACGAGATTGTCTTGCGTGAGAGTATCATCCTCATCCGCACAAAACAGCAAATTGTATGTTCCACCGATATGGTAGTTGCGCTCTTTTGGTTTGATTTGCAAGAAGATGTCCAACCGACCGTTTGTATCAATATACTCGCCATTCTCATCTACCGGAATGAAGCGCCATGTCTCCACCGTGCCAAGACCGGAGCGAGATTCATCCGCACTGACAGCCAAGGCGGTAATTTTACGATACTTGCCCTTTTTCTCGTTCTGAATGGTTTCAAAAAGCTGCATACCGAAGTAGGCTGCAACAATCAGTGCTGCACCGAAAGTTCGAATGTTTTTGGTCAAAATGGCAAACATCACACCAATCACAACAGCCAAAATTACAGCGATGATGTATTTGATTTTTTGGGTGGCTAACATATCATTATCGTTATTCATATCTCAAAATAAAGCAGAAGCCTGTCCGATGCAATATCAGACAGGCTTAGAGGCTTTCTACATTTTTTATGAAGAACGCCCGCCTGCTCGTTCCCCTTTCTGCAAAATTCTTACTGAGCGGTGTTGGTAGTCGAACCGGAGCCGCTGGCTTCCAGCAAACTCTGAATGGTGCCGTTGGCAAGGTCTGCGCTGGACAGAGGCACTTCGTATTCCTGCCCATCCGCCGTATGAATTTTGGCGTAGAAGTCGATTGTGACATCTCCGCTCAAATCAATACCACTCAGAGCGTCCTCGCCGAGAGCAGATGCAGCCTGCTGGGAAGTAACCGTCTGCTTCGTGGTAGTCACAGGAGGGATGCCGACTTGTGTGCCGGTAATTGAGGTCAGAATGCCATTTACGCCGTCATAGAACGCCGGGACAAAGGCATACATTGCACTGCAAGCAGCAACAACAGCAACCAGTACCCCTACAACAACAACGCCAGCCTTAGACTTCTTCTTTTCGGAAGGCGCAGGAGCGGTATACGGCTGTGCTGCGGGAGCAGTCTGCGGCTGCGCAGGCATCGGTTGTGGAGCCGGTTCGGGACTCGGTGTAGGCGCAGGAGCCTGAGCCTTCTCCTTTTTCTTCTTTTCCTTTTTCGGTTTCTCTTTCTTCTCTTTGCTGAAGAAAGACTTTTTCGGCTTTTGTTCCGGAACGGGTGCGGCAGGCTGTGCCTGCTGAGATTCAGGCTGAGGCGGAACAGCTTCCTGCTGTGCAGGCTGTTCAACAGGCTGCGGTGCTGGAGCTGCAGGGGTATGCAACTGGTTGATGAACTGCTGCACATTCGGCTGCCCGGCGGGCTGCTGCATCGGCATCGGAGCCGGTTCCTGCGGCTGCTGATATTCCTCCTGCTCATGGGCGGTGGACTCAGCATATTGCTGAGGTGGCTCCGGAGCAGGCGCAGGCATCGGCTCTTCCTGTGGAGCATGGGTCGGGTTCATCACCCGATTCTTTGCAATAAGAGTATCAACGACTTCCTGCTTGACCTTGCGCACCGTGCCATCGGGCAAGATAACGCAGCGGTCTTCATAGACATCGACTTGAATTTTTTCACCGTTGAAGGTCGTAGTGACCCTACCAACGGTCTGACCATGATTCTGAATATCAGCCATGACCGTTTACTCCTTTCATCTAAACTTAAAAATTGAAACAATGGCATTTGCAGTGTCCTGTGCCACGCCTTGCATGGATACGGGAAGATATTCCAAGAGAAATCCCCTAGGCAATGTTCCCGTTGTGGTCTGAAGGGCAAACCATACCGTAAATGCCAGCAGCAGCATCCAGATGCAAAAGTAGAACGGAATACCGAAGCGACCAAGGAAAATCCAGAAACCACCGGAATCGGATTTCTTTCTATTGCAGCGAGGGCATGATGCTGTAAGATTATGTATACTGTTGATGTTCCCGTTTGGAACAAGGATACGATACGCACGATGCTTGTTTGCGAGGTGAATAGACACGATATGGTCTACTTGCATCGTCTTGCGCAGCATAATACGTCCGCAATACGGGCACATATAGAATTTTCCGAATACGCCGGGATGCGCTTTGATGAATTGATAGCGGTAATCGTCCGAGCGCTCATAACGAGGGTTATACATTGTGCTTCTCGTGGGCACGCTCTGCGGCAGCACTCCAAGAATGGGCGGGCGGAGCCTTGCGAGTCGGGAAGCCTTCCGGCAGATGGTCCGGGAATTTCAAGCCGTCCGAGGAGGTTCCGCTGTTCAGCTTTTCCCACTCATGTTCCCATGCGGCAAATTCAAGTCCATGCGTCTTTTCCCACATAGAGAGCTCACCATAGGACATTCCGCCCATGTCGGCGAGCTTTGCACGCATGTTCAGACCTGCTGCACTGGTAACGGCACAATTGTTCTGCTTCATTTTTTCTTCCTCACGTTTCATTTGTTCACGCTGTACTTTGGTTCGGGCATTGCTGCGCTGCGCCGCGTTACGGCGATTCTGGTTGTAGCATACCGGGCAGAAAAGGCGGTTCCCTTTCGCCACGATAGGGGTTCCACAGATTTTGCAGTGGACGATTTTACCAATTTCACTTGCCATAATTCGCTCCTCCTATGAAGCGTTGCGTTGCATGAACTGCAACTTTGATTAGAGGTACTTCGAGACCCTTATGACCACATTCCAAAGTCGCAAGGCTCTCACGAACATCTATTAAAAACAGTCGTAAGACTGTAATTTTATTAAAACGGCATATTTTACATAGCTGTTTTTTGGTGTGCTCTAAGACCCCTGTACCGCCAACATAGGGGGGCAAGGTTCTTTGCGCTTCTTGTTATAGATGGCAAAGTGCCGTCTGTTTTCTAAAATTGCATTTTTACACCCTTGTTTTTGGGTGCGGTTCTTGGTCTCCACATCTAGGCAAGACAGATGCGAAGAAAAAGGACGCGCTTATTCAGAAACTAACGGGCAGATGTTTTTCTGTAAAAGTGTAATTTTTACAGTGCTGTTTTTGGGTATAGGAAATAGACCCTCACTGCAGCAAGGATAGTAAAGATTCAATATCGCATCCCCAAAGAAGTGCAGACAAGGCTGTGAATGCCCTGTGCTTCTTTTCGGAGAAATAGCTGCTGTTGATGCCAACCTGCTCGGCGAGCTTTGCTTCGTCCGTTCCGTTGGCACCATACTTTTCGTTTACAACGAGCATCAGAACATCATATAGCTTCGGGTCACCGGGGAAGTCTTTGACTTTCTCGATAGCACCGCGAATGAGCTGTGCGTATTGAGCAAGAACTTGCGCCTGATGACAGAGGGCATCGCTTTCAAAGGCATTACCGCCGCTTGCGAGGATGCGCAAGGAACGATTCTCATCAACGGAAGAAGGATTCGCAATGCGGGAGTATTCCTTCAGCAACACTTCTGTATTATGGAAAAGAAAAGCTGCTTCGGAACTTTCTGCATTACCTTCATTGGGGGCAAGCTCCATGACTAGAGGCTTGATGGTGTCCCCTGCTATCGCTGCAACATCCTCGATAATGGAATCGAAGTGTGTACGGATGGTGACAGCGGTAACGGGGTCAGTCTCCAAGATAGAGCCACGCAGCAGCGCCATAGCAAGGCTGATTTTACCTGCCTTGCTCTTGGGGTTATGGAACACTGCCGCATTCATAGCTTCATCTACCGCATCCACCAACTGCTGGCAGCGAGCAAAGAAGACCTTGCGCATTTCAAGGCGAAGCTGAGGTTTACAGCCGCCGAGGGAACTTTCCAGAACGCGCTGGATGTTGGACATTCGACTAACAGATTCATCCGGGTTCTGTTCACGAAGTTCCTCCACCAAGCGGTCAATATCCTGAGCTTGAAGAATCCACTGAAGTGCAGGATAGCACATCAATGCAATCACAACAAACTTCTCGTTCCCGCCTTTGCTTGCCATTTCATTGGCACGGCGGGCAAAGACCCTTGAGCGATTTACTCCGTTATAGTTGATGAATGTGCGTCTGATGTCCACTACGATTCCCTCCGATGATAACACCGCGTTCAAGAAGTCCTTGATTTTTGCATCGGTGTCCACAAAATTGTTATTCCCTGCTGGCATCCTCTTTGCTCCCCCTTTCTTTGATTTGAGCATAAAGCTCTGTCATTGCATCATTGCGAACTGAAGTGCCAAGGAGACTGTTCTGGCTGAATGTCAGCCGGTAGCCGCGTTCTTCGCAGAGCCTGCGCAGCCGTTGGCATAATTTGAAGTTATGTACAGGGCAAGTAGTGCCTGTGTTGACCGCATTCAGGTAGGTGCGGTAATTATCACTGTCATTCTCGTTTGAGGTGTAAACTAGCACTTCGCGGTTGAAAGGAAGCTGCCGAGGCTCATTGGCTCCGGCTCCAAGCACATAGATAAGTTCGTTCAAGAAGCTCTCGCCCATCGTCTTGTTGTCCGCCTTCGTTACAATACGGTTGTGGGGCAAAACGGCTTTTCCATCTGGTTTTGTGAGAAGGACTTCGCTTCGCGTGACACTTAAATCTTCACCATAGATTCGTGCTTGTTCCAGATACATTACGATAGCTCTTTTCGCCATTGTGATTAGCTCCTTTGTTGTGATGTGGATGAAGGATAAAATTATCTTTTTTACAAGTCTGTTTTCGCGTACAAAAAGCTATTGTGTGAATCACATCCCGCTTCTTTCAATGGTACGCGATTCGCACAAATGCACAAGTCTTTTTCTAGGCGTATTTTTACTGTATCTGGTTTCTAATTGCTATTATACCACAATATGTAGTGTTTTGCAATATGAAAAAGCGATTTAACCGCAATATATTGTGTTTAAAATAAATTTTCTCCCTATATATGGTTTTTTACTCTTCTGTACGATTTCAAGAAAACATGGCAAGAATTCCCCTCGTTCATGTGGGGTAGTTGACAAAATGTTGTGGCATACTATTAGCAGGTTCTCATTTTTGTACACTTCCCGCAATCTTTACACGTTGATATTTTTATAAATTTATGGTACAATTTAAATGAGAGGTGATAGAGATGCCGAGATTACGCTTAAACGCAAAACACTGGAAACAATTCTCCAACGGGATTTCGGAATCAAGAAGTGACTGGATAAAAGAAATTTCAAATACTATTGTCACGATTATGGAACGGCAGAGAGTCTTAATGGGGCTTAGCACTAAGGATTACTACATCGAATTCCTTGGCTGCAAAATGAGCTATAAAACGCTTACAAACATGCTGGAAAAAGAAAGCCTCATTTCGTCGGAGTTGTTTTTGTCGTTTTGTTTCACCTATGGATATGACATCAAAAAGTTTTCGGAGGTTTTCAGGCTGATTCAGACAAACGATTCGTTCGATGAATATCAGCAAATTGGAGCTGCTATTGAAGCTCTTGGAAAAAGAGGTATATACGAAACCTCTATTAACATGACGCAAGCCTGCCCGTCTGCTGGTTTGCAGCAGCGAAAACGTTTGTCTAAAATTTTGTACGAATTCGGGCAATCGCTGCCAGACGAAGATGATGAATACGACTATTTAGCCGAGAATAAAGCTGTAGAAGAAATAAATTGCTCCGTCCGGCAACAAATCGAAGAATTGAAAAGGCAACAGGAAAAAGAAGCCCACACTACCGAAATCAAAATCAAAGAAACCCTTTAAAAATAAAAGAGCTGCCGCACCAAAGGTGTAGCAGCTCTTTTTCCATTAAAAGAACGCATCTGCCATCGAAAGCAACTGGTTCATTTGTTCGCTGTCCGGTGTTGTCGGTACTTCTGCCGTATGAGAAACTGCCGGAGCAGATTGCGCTTGTCGATATGCGGGAGGAGGCGGAACGATGAAGTTTTGCCCTTGCGCGGGCGGAGCAGGATACTGAATCGTCTCCACAGCAGGTGGCGCTTGAACAGGCTGCACTGGCTGTGGAGAAGTAGCTACTGTCAAGTTATGGTTATCCAGAACGGATTCCATCGTCTCTTGTACGATGCGGCGAACATCCATTTCGGTAAGTCCCACACTTATACCGCTCTGCGTTGGCATTGCAGCAGGCATAGGGGCAACTGTTTTGAGAGAGTCCAGCAATGCATCAACCACAATAGGCGTTCTCTTGCCATATCCTGCATTCTTCAAGATGTCGTACACCGCTTTCTGCCGAGGGTCCGTCACATCGAACATCAGAGGCAAGCGCATCTGATTGGGATTCAATTTTGGCAAGGTAATTCACCTCGCATTCAACGGTTTTCCGCAGCCAGCCTACTCTCCGCCATCATTCGGAAGCCGATTGCATTGGCGCGGGGGTCTTCAATGAACAGGTAATCATCACGGCCCAGCTCGCACTCAATGACGGGGCGCATCAGAGCAGAGCCACCGCCGATGAAAACAGGATAGGAAAGTACAAGGTCCACACCTTTTTCTTTTAGCGTACGGATAAGAGTCCGTGCATAGGTCTGTGCCGTTCCATGCACGAGGTCGTTGATATCCTTGCCGGGGTTGTAGCCGCGACGCAGGATATTGTCGATACTATAGTCGTCCATGTCAAGCTGATACCGATTACGAACCGCACGCTGGACTTCATCGTACATCTTGATGACACCGTTGTTGAAGCTTTCGCAGAAGGACATATCGACCTGCCCACCGCGAGCAAATTTAACGACATCTGTCGTATAACCGCCGATGTCGATAATGTAGGTGTAAGCTTCGGGACGCGCCATGATTTTCGTCATGTACGGAGCGATAGCTGCAACGCCCTGCGGGAACACCATGACGCGACCAACTTTGATGTCGAAAGAGATGTCGTTGTAGGTGAAGCTCACCTGACGACCCTCTCGGCTAAAGTAGGTCTGATATTTAGGCGCAAGGTCATGGATATGTGTAGGCGGCAGACCCATTGCAAGGCAAATATCCTGTTTGACAGCTTTTTGACCGGGACGAATCATGCCGAGGGCTTGAAATTCCTTTGCAATGGCAAAAAGAGTCAGAATGTAGTAAGATTCGTCAGAGGTCTTATCGTACATATACGGCACACGCGACTGAGTCAGCGTGTAGTAGTTCCCTGCATAATAGAGGGTGTCAGCCTTGACTGCCGGAGGAAATGCTCCGTGGCAGACGAGACCAGAGTTGAAAGGCTCCGTGTGAGGAGTCTTGATGTTTTTGTTGCCGGTATCCACCGCAACGACCATAAGATTCGACATGATTTGATTCTCCTCTTTTCCTTTTACACACGAGGTTTGATAAAGCAGTTGACGGTGGATGCAGTCAACTGAGCATATTCACTCTTAACGGGCGATGTGACGAAACGAACGCTCACAGAAGTCATGGTATTCCACGCCATATCAATATAGCGGCGGCATACCTCAGACCGACCATTGAGCAGACGGCTGGCGTTTTCGCTCATGTACTGGGCTACTCGTGCATCCGTGTAGATGACGACATCGTGAACGCCATGCTCTTTAAGGGCATTGAACATCTCAATGGCTCCATTCAGGACATGCTCCACTTCGTTTGGTGCGGTGCTGCGCTTAGTGAGAAGCACTGCATCACTCCCCATATCAATGCACAGACCGTAAGCAGCGGCTTTCGTAGCTGCATCATAGCAAGATGCAAAGAACACATTTGCTTCTTCCGCAACGATTGTACGGGGAGTCTCTCCAACATCATTAACGGTTCCGGCAAACTGAGGACCACCCATACCAACCGGCCACTGCGCATCGGTGGTGGAAGCTTCCTGCTGTTCCGATACGGAGATAGGCTCACCTACCGGTTCTTGATGGGTAGGAACCTCAAGATTCTCAACAGGCTGTTCAGGTACGGTCTTCTCGATAATAGGTGCAGCAGCCTTGTGATGCACAGGTTCCACAGCAGGCTTGGCGGGCTGCACCGGAGAGGTATGCTCAGATTCTGGCTGTGCAGTGGTTTGCGTCGGTGCCGCAGGGATGTTAGGTTTCGGTTTCGGTGCGGTCTTGTGCTGCATCATTGCCATTGCAAAGCCATCGTAAATCTCGGCTTTTTTAGGCTGAGAAGGCGGCGTGGGCTTTGTCGGGGTTTGTGCGGGGGCAGGCGTAGGAGCAGGCTTCTGCTCTGCTTTGGGTGGCTGCGCAGCGGGACGTGCCGCAACAGGCGGCTTGGGAGCAAATGCAGACTGTCTCTGTGTAGGCTGATTCTGCTTTACAGGGACACGGACATTCTGAGATACGGGTGCAGTCGGTGCTTTTGCAGGCTGCACAGCGGATTTCTGAACAGGCGGCTGCGGTTTTGCAGCGGGCTTTGCTACAGGAACTTGCACAGCGGGAGCGGGAGTGGCAGTAGGTTTAGGAGCAGGCTTCTGTTCGGACGGCTTCTGGACCTTTGACGCAGCGCTTTGCTGCTGAGTCTGGGGAGCATTCTGCCGAGGAGCTTGCTGCTGTTGCGGCTGCGGCTGCTTCTCCTGCTTTACCTTTTTGTGTGGGCGCTTGAACATGTTTTGGACAAAGGGATTGCTGTCTGCAATTTCGTCCATTTCCTCTTCGGTCGTGGTCTCCTGCGGAGGAGGTGCTGCCGGTTTCTGATTCGGAATCATAACAATAGGTTCATCGTCGTCCACATCGTACTCTTCGTCGTATACATGGTATTTTTCGACCGCAGACTCTGCTGCCTGACGTTCGCGGCGTTCCCGTTCAGCCTGCTCTTGTTTTTTCTGACGTTCGCGGTTGGTTTCAAGCGCACGGTTAGCTTTGTCATCATCCAACCGTGCGAAGATTTCATTCAAAGTCTTAGCCATTGATAGCACCCTCCGTAGCTACAGGGACGGCAGGAACAACATCGTCGTCTGCCGACAACGCAAGCTCATCATCGTCCAAGGTAGGATAGATAGGCTTCGATGTAATTGTCTGCTTGAAGCAAGAAGGCCACACGCAATAGTCTTTCGCATTGCAGCGCCACGGGCAGCTCTTCTCGTTGCAAGCAAGCCGGGGCTTGTCTGCCCGCATCACAACGGCAAATGCACCGCCGCGCAGCGAATGTGCCAGAGTCTTTTTACGGTCTGCCAACTTTTCAAAGCCACGCTCTACAGCCTCCGGCGTAATGCCGAGTGTAGCAGCGATTTCATCGGTCGTGTGATTCGTCTTCTGCAGATTGTCAATCTGGTCAAGCAACCCCTTCGTCATCTTGGGGTGCATGCGATATGACTGGATTTCATCCATAATGATTCCTCCTTCTTTTACCGTGCGCGGCGCTTCAAGCGCTTGGCGTACAGGTTTTTCTTTTTCCACGGCGTATCATACGCCTGAATATTGTACTCGGCGAATTTCATCTTCTTGAGCATCACCTGCATCTCAGCATCCTCTTTCTGTGCGAAGAGGCAGATGGTTTCCGGGACAAACATGCTGATGAGGTAGTCCAGCATGCCGGTCGCAATGCCACGATTCCGATGACCGGACTCCACATCCACGCGGTCAATGTACAGGTGCGTAGTAATGGGCAGGACCATCGCCACATTGTCACGCGACTGCATATCGCACAGTCGGCTCTCGTTCATGTTATGCTGGCACAGCCAGTTGATAGCAAGCTGCTTTGCGGGCAGAGGATTATCCTCCGACCACATCAGCTCGGAAGGAGCAACAGACTGAGTCGGAACCTGCAGGATATGTGCCTTCATAGTACCGACTTCCTTCAGACCGTCCATTGCCTTACAGACAATTTCCGTATCAGAAAGCAGGTGCTGCTTGCCATACTGCTGTCCACGGTCCTCATAGATAGCGCTGTTGACGCTTGCGCGAACAACGATAGGGGTAAAGGTCTTGTCAATAATCGTAATCTTCTTTTCCATCGTGTTTTCTCCTTTCTCTTATTCGCAGCGGAACTTGTGCTTCGAGCCGTCAAACGTCACAACCATAGACGGACGAGTGCCGCCACAGGTCTTCGTGGAATTGCTCTGGCCGTAGCTTGCGTAAGACGGCAGCAGAGAGTTGACGAATTTTACGCGTTCCGGCAGGAACTTGACCCTCACACCGGGCTGGAGATAGATGTTCTCCTGAAACCACTTAGAGTCCGTGGAAACAGGCAGAAGCATAACGACGGTAGTGCCTTTTTTCTTAGCTTCCTTTGCGGCTTTCTGTACCCAACGACGGAGATTTCCCCTGCCGCTCGGCGGGCAGCAAAACACCGTGTGTCCCTTCCAATCCTGTGCAAGACCATCTTCCTTTGCGGTAAAGAACTTCTTGCACTTTGCGTTTTCGGGGCGGGCACAGGCATCGAGAGTAAAATGGTATTTGCTGTCCAGTTCTTTGAACAGTTCGTCGGGAGTCTCCCACTCACCGGCAATAGAGCGGCTGATGGCAGAGCTGACGCTCTTGGTAGATTTGTCGTTCATACGACTTCCTCCTTTATGATATTGAATTGTGTAAATGTGATTCTGTAAAATTGTATTTTTTACAACGCTGTTTTAAGGTAAAAAAGAACGGAGCCGCAAATTCTTGTACTTGCAGCGTCCTTTTTACTCTCTATTTTCATAATACGCAATTCGCACATTTCCGCAACATAAAATTGTGGAATTTACAACCAATTCACAATTTATTTTTTAGTGGAAATGCACAAAAGACGTTATCGTGTAGGATTCAAGGCACCATCTTTGCCTTCGTCGACTTGCCAGTTTGGGTCTCCGCTGTGAGAGTACAGGTTGATGTTTACCTGAAAAGACGCAAGGTCTTTACCAACGAAATATACTTGATACTCCCCTTTTGGCAGGTTCAGCTTTTCGCAAGCGTCTGCCGCATATTCAGCTTCAACCGTCTCGGTATCGGTATTTACAAACAGGAGCTTGCACTCCCCTTCATCGCACTGAAACTTCTCCAAAATTTCGATTTCGGAATTTTCATCGGACACGGTAAATGAGAAAGCCTTCTTAGCACCAATAAAGCCCTCTCCGCCCGCAACAAATGCCATTGATGCGCCCTGCACAGAACTATCCTCTGCCCAGTCGGTAGCAACATAGGCTGTATTGCCGCTTGTCACTCTCTCCGTGTCATCGTACATCTTTTCTACATCCGTCATACCCGTCAATGTACAGCCGGACAATATAACGGTACATACCGTCACAAACAATAGTGCAAACTTTTTTCGCATGGGATGCCTTTCTATATGCAAGATTAACTTAACGCGTTTTACATTTTTAATTATCCGCAGTTCGCAATTATCTGCAACAATTTCGGCGCAATGGTCACTGAAAATTAACAAATTTATGGTATAATATAAAGCAAAGAAAGAAAAATACGAAGTATAGCTTTAAGGGAGGAACGAATGAGCAATACAGCAACATACAGCCTCAGCGCCTTACGAGAATGTCGTAAGATGATTCGCAAAGTGCATTGGAGCGCAAGGAAAAAAGGTGACCATATCGTTTGCTGCAGCGAAGTACGGGATTTGTATGCCAAATGCCAAGTGTTGCTGAACAGTTTCCTTTTTAGCCCTGATTATTCTCCTGCTTGTGACTATCTCTTGATGGTAACTGGGCAGAAAGCGACAAAAAAAGAGTTAGACATTCAGCTTAAAGCCTGCAAACAGTTTGCGGTATACCAACTTGACATGATTGACAAAGGCATTGCAGACGGTGTTCTAAATAGCAGGCCCTAAAAACAAAGAAGCTGCCCTCCAATTAAGGAGAGCAGCTTCTTTTTATTCGGTTTCTTGACCGAAGACGAGGTCATAGACGCCGGGAATGTCGTAGGGACTGACGACACGCGGCGCAGACACATCTTCCTTAGTCGGGCGGAACTTGTTCGGCTCATCAGAGACGATGACATTTGCTTGTTTCCACTCGTTGTCTTTGAGGAATTTCACATAACGCATACCGAGCATTTCCTTGATGGAAAGGTTCTTCAACTGCATCGCATAGGAGCAGATATCCACGGTAGGAGCGTAGTCCGTTACTACATTCCGGCAAGCAACACGCACCTGCGCAATAGATTTGTCAACCGTAACGACTTCACGGTTCAACAGGTCAATGACGACCATGATAATCTGACCGGCATCAGTAGTCAGAGCAAAACGGTCTTTCACCGTTGCGGGCTCAAATTGCTCGCCGGTCTCGCCATCACGGACCATCACACCGCAGAACGCCGCGTCCATCGCGGAGAACTTTTCTCCGGAGTAGGAATTAACGACCAGTGCCGCGTAGCGGATGCCGTTCTGCAAGCACTTCTTGATGTCGAAATCCACATATTCGACCGCGCCATGAGGACCACTGCACCGCCGGTCTCCGGAATGAATTGCGCCGAGCCGTTCGTCCTTCGGTTCTCCGTAAAAAACGAAGTTGGCTTCCTTCTCACCGTAGAACACGACAGAGAGGTCGAGGTCGATGCCATCCCAGAGGTCTGTGCCATCATCGCCCTTCCAATACAGGAAGGCACGCAGCACATTGCCGTCCGGTAACTGAGTACGGGAACCGCAAGCCGTGGCCCGCATAGCAGAAGAAATCTGACGCGGGTTGTCGGGGAAAATCAGCTTGTTGCAATGACATGCGGGGTCGATATAGATACTCTTCGGCTCGGTATCTTCCGCCCGCAGGACCTGCCACAACTGGTTGAAGATGTCACGGGCGACACGGTTGCACATAACATCAGAGATAGGCTCAACTTCTCTATCCAGCGCCGCGCTGCCCGCACCATTTGCTTTGCCGGTAGCAAGCTGCACGGGATTGTTGCGGTTGCGGAAGTGGTTGATAAGCTGTACAAGAACGCGAGGTGAAACGTTCTTGCAGACCGAGATGAAGCGGAAGAGAACATCTTCCATCTGGTGTTCATCAGAGCAGTTGCGCAGAGCAAAGTCCAGATAACGGGCAAACACGCCAGGGCGCAGCATAAGGTGCGCAGTCAGCACATCCACATTGACAGGCTTCTTCAGGAGTTCCTGCAGCTTGGAGTTGTAGGTTTCGATATGAACGCCGTTGCGAACTTTATCGAAGATAGCCTTGTTCTCAGGGAAATACTTGGCGTACTCACCCGGATGCAGTTTCTCGCCAAGGCGCTTGAACTCTTCGGGACGCAGAGCAAATCCTTCGTTCTTCTCCACATGCTCCAACAGATACAGCAGTTCACGGCGCTCAGAGCGCTTGAAGCTGCGGAAACGCGGAGGCTTTACAAGGCTCACATCCTGCCCGCTCATAGCGACAGCAAGACGCAGTACATCTGTAGAACTGTTAAAGTCAAGGAAGCACTGCTGGCTGCGCCAATCGGGACGATTGATGATAAAGGAGGCATACAGTGCGAGGTTCTCCTTGCAAGTGATATGCTTATCCTTCATCATGCCCATAAGATGATTGAGGAAATCTTCCCCGCCGTGTGTCAACAGGTCGATGACAGTGTTCCGCTCATCTGGAGACAACGGGCTGTTGCCGGTGATGCTCTGGGTAACATAGCGGTAGATTTCATCTGCATCGCAGGCGGGAATCTGCTTGGCAGCGGGCAGATGCTCACGGTTAAGAGCTTTGCAGAACTTGGACGGGTCGAAGTCCGGCTGCCACTGACCGAGGGTCAGGTAGTTGAGCAGATTGACCACATACAGGTCAACAAGGTCAGCTTCCATCGCATCGTCTGGGAAATTCGGCCAGATAGGAGAAGTCTTGGAGATAGCCTTGGCGTCCTCCATAACCAAATCGTACAGAGCAGACCACGCTTCGAGGAAGGCGGCATGCGTTGCATTGCAGAAAGCCATAAAGAGGTCGTACGACATGGTATAGCCATACTCAATCAGCTTCATGTTGGCAGAGCAGACATATCGCGGTTCTACAGTCTTTTCCCCTTCTTTTGCGGGTGCGGGTGGGACGATACCGCGATGATGCAGAAAAGTAATGCGGTTGAAATCCTTAATAGTCAGCATACAAACCTCCTGACAAAACAAAAATCCCGCGCCGAGAAGATTCTCAACACGGGTTTAAGACACACTAAGGATGCGGAGAGCATATTCACTACAGTGTCTGGAGTCAGCCATCCGGGCACAATGCCGGTGGCTGGCTTCATAATTTCTTTTCAAAAGAAGGAAGTGAACATATAGCCGCATTGTTATGCGCTTACAATACCGTGACGGAGAGCAAAACCACTACTTGCAAGTTTCATCAAACTATTAGAAAGAAGGAAGTGGTTTTATAGCCATACACAGTGGCTCAAGACATTGGGAATTTGCTATATCTTGGGCTGGTAACTGTATTATACCACAATATATAGTGTTTTGCAAGACGGCAAACACAAAAATTTGTGGCGTTTTTGTTAATTATGGGTTATGCAGCAGCGGAATCCGGATAATACAAATCATCCGAACTCGGTTCATGTGTGGAGTCGGGACCTTCGCCATCATCTGTACTATTCGCATCGGCAGATGCATTGCTATCTACCTCAGAATAATCTGTATCAGACCCTGCTTCTTCATCTGTCATCTGAGAATCATCTTGTCCCTCATCGGAACTTTCATCAACTTCAGATGCTTCATCTTTGGTTGAATCATTAGATATAGGATTTTCAGCACTGTTTACAGGTGCTTTTGGTTCATTTACGGTTTCGTTTTCAAATATGTCCGAAATAGGAGGTATAATTTCTGTTTCATCCGCTTTGATGTCATCGGAAATTGCAGGACCTTCTTCTATGTCGTTTTGAGTTGTTGCGATAAAGGTAACAGTGCGATAATCACCTGCAAAATTATAAGATTTCAATGCGGTTGAAATATTGCCATAAATTGTAATAGGTAATGTTGAATTTCCACTAAGTGTTTTAGCAGTAGATTCTGGAATATAAAGTATACCTGTTTCTTCGGTGCCATTTTTCCCTGAAGATGGTAGATTGCTGGATGCAAAAGTGTTATTAACCTTTAAAATACGCAAGCTCCAACACTCACCCATAATTCCAGTATAATTTGTAACTTTATTTGTATTAAAGTTCTGGAGATTTAATTCTTTTATACTGTAACAAAAATAAAACATTTTTCCCATATCTGTTACATTGCTTGTATTAAATTTAGACAAATTCAGAGCAGTTATGCCATAGCATCCGCTAAACATCTGTCTCATATTAGTAACTTTACTCGTATTAAAATTGCTGACGTCAATAACGGCTGGTTTATTACAACCATTAAACATGCAAGCCATATTAGTAACTTTACTTGTATTAAAATTTTTGACATCAAGAGTAGTAACTGCCCAGCAATCGTTGAACATGTAGCCCATATCTGTTACATTGATGGTGTTAAAATTACTAACGTTTATTGTTGGAAGAGAACGGCAATTATTAAACATGCTATTCATGTTTGTAACATTTGAGGTGTTAAATTTTTTCAAGTCAAGAGTAGTCAGCGACGAGCAATAATTAAACATGCTACGCATATCTGTTACTTTACTTGTGTCAAAATTGCTTATATTTATCGTTGAAAGATTGGAACAGCAATGGAACATATAATCCATTCTTGTTACACGAGATGTATTAAAACTACTTACATCAAGCGAAGAAAGTTTCGCGCACGCAAAGAACATATTACGCATACTTGTAACATTTGAAGTATTGAAATTTTTTAAATTTAGAGTAGTAAGTGATGAACAGTAGCTAAACATGTCATGCATATCTGTTACTTTACTTGTATCAAAACTATTTATATATACTGTAGAAAGTGCGGAACAATAACTAAACATATTACTCATGTCTGTTACTTTACTTGTATCAAAGCTGTTGACATTTATTGAAGACAAACCAGAACACCGATAAAACATATAGCTCATATTTGTAGCATTAACAGTATTTAGATTTTTAATATCTATATTTTTAAGATTCGAGCAATCACTAAACATATAGCTAATATTTTGATTTGTAAAAACTCCACTGTCAACAATTACAGATTTAATAGAACTGCTATATTTGTGCCATTCAAAGCCACTGTAACTTACTGCGTTATCCATAGTGCCCGAAATTCCATTCGTGGGATAAATGCGTAGAAGTCCTGTTGGATAAAGCTTCCACGACACCCCTCCAGTGACTCCTTTGGCAATAACATCTTCTTCCCATTTCGCATATACGGTAATAGTATTTACTGAGTCAAGTACATTCGTTAAATCAAATTCATTCCCATTGGTACATTTATTGTCCATATACCATCCTTCAAAATGCATACCATTAGCTATTTTGCTTGGCTCTTCACAAGAACCAGATAAGCATGGCCTTGTCATTCCAGTGCCTTCAATAGTAGCATAGTATCCAAAGTAACTATCACTAGAAGAATCTGACCTAAAAAAGAATTGGACAGTATCGCCATTTATTGTAAAGGTTTTAGTTGTTTTTGTTCTATCACCAAGCTTTCCAGAAACGGAGCTTGCATAATTTGATGCAGATGGGGTTACAGTTTTATCATATACACATACCCAATCATAGCGAGTTCCTTCTGTCGCATATGTAATAGTTACCATAAGCTGTTTTGCGCCCGGTATGGTAATGGTATCTGTTGTGGCTTGATTGTTGCCATATCCGCCTGAATATGTTACACCGTCATCGCTTACATTCGATGTTTTCGATGTTTTTATTACATCTGTTTCAGTTAATGGACCATAAACAACAGTATTTTGCTTTGCACTATTTGAAAAAGTGCTGCCGTTTGCGTCGTATACAACAGTAAGATTGTTTCTTTTTACATTAACTATATAGGTTGTTGTGTATAAAATTTTATTGTTCGTTGAATCATAAACAGCTTTTATAATTTTCGCTGTTCCTGCTTTATTCCCTATAAGGTGTCCTGCGGAATTTACCGATGCAACAGAGTCATCATTTGATTCAAATTTTAAATGAGAAATATCTTCATCGGATGCAATAAGTGATACAGAATTATCACCAACTGTAATATTATAGGTTTTGCCGACACGGACATAAAATGTTTCTGTCCCCGTCCATGTTCCCGGTGTTAGATTGGCAGAAATATTGTAATCATTCTGCGCTTGCCCAGCAGAAACCTCGGATTTATTCCAAACAGTTTTAGAATCTGTATTTACTGTCGCATCAACATCCGTATATCCGTTGCTCATTGTCATTGTTGACGGTGCGGATATGCATAATTGTTCGTCATCGCCAATGCTCCCCGCAATTTTTACCGAGACTGTTCCAGAATATGTACCTGTTCCGGTAATTGGACTCGTCAGTGCTACGCTCTGCGGTACAGTGATGGTGTAGTCAGCAAAAGCGTTTGTAGCACACACGATAGATGTAACGCAAAGGACGATGAACATTGTAAGAATTTTATTGATTTTCAAATGTATCACATCCATTCCGGCAATTTACGCCTGTTTACTGGAAAAATTAGTAGTGCAGTTGAATATTCCGATACAGTTATATTTTTCATGCTTTTTCTCTGTACCTGCGGTATAGGTTTTTGTTGTTCCCTCTGTGAGCATAGAATCCCTGTCCCATTTGGCAGAGTAGCCGTTCAACAAAACATTATCTTCGGCTCCGTTCTGCACAAGTTCGTTCAGTGAAATTGTTATTACTTGGCTCTCGCCGACATCACCTTTAACAGTTACCGGGAAATCAGTGTTTTGTTCTCCCTTACTAATCGAAATTGCTTCCGGGATTGTAAGCGTATAGAACCCGTCGACATAAGCAACTACATCCGTTCTAACGGTTTTTGTGTATTCATCCGCAAAAGCAGGAGATGTACTCACTGTAAAGGCGACAAGCAAGGAAATTGCCGAAAGTGCATATTGGTAGATTTTCATATTCTATATCCCCGCTAAAAAGAAGCCAGCCTACCGTTTTGGCAGACTGGCTATAGATACAATTGTGTTACTTAGGTCGTAGCAGTGCCAGTCCATGCGCCGGGAGTCGGCGTAGCTTTGACGGTGTAGTCGGAAATTGTACATGCGTTTGTATTGGCAATAACATTGGTACAATTTTACATAGTCTTAGGAGCAACCACTGTCGCGGTAGCGTCCTTGGACCCTGTACATTTTATGGTTAGAACCATGTCGAAAACATCAAACTGACGGTGACGGCATACCCCAAAGATATTCATGTGAAGCAATAATGGTATCACCATTTTTTACTATTGTGCGATTGTCAAACAGTAGAGTTTTTCCATTATAGCGAGCATATGTTTCATCGCATGTAAATGCTCCCTCATTATACGTGCTTTCTACAAACTGTGTCCAAGTCATACCATCTTCAGCATTATAAGATGTTCCATCAATTATAAAACTAATGGTTTTCACTGTTGCAGTTGTGTCGAGTGTACAGTTAAAAGTTGCAGCACCAGTCCATTCTCCGGGAGTCAATGTAGCCTTGACAGTGTAGTTTGAAGTAGTTCCTTCGTTGCTGTTGGCAATCACATCAGCACGATTCCACTCGGTCTTGGGCGCATCCACAGTTGCGGTCACATTGGCTGAACCCGTGGCTTTCATCACCGGAGCAACAGTGGTAACGGTGACTTTCTGATTCTCACCGATATCACCCCTAACGCATACCGGGATTGTGGCTGTCTTTTCGCCAGTACCATCTGCACCTGTCATTGCAACAGTCTGAGGAACGACCAGTGTATAAGAACCACTGACGGTAGCAGTTACATTTGTAGAACCCGTTTGATTCGTACTTTGGTTGGCTTTGTATTCGGCAATTTTGGCTTCAAGGCAATTTTTGCAAATCGGGTTGCCGTTGTAATATGCAATATAAAGTGTATTGCTTTCCCAATCGAAATACGCATCACTACTTGATGATGTTAATCCAGAAAGCGATGAAACATTGTAGACCGTCTCATAAGGTTTTCCGTTTGAATAAACATTTCCGGTTGTAAAGGTGTTTTGACATATAGAACAAGTTTTGCCTCCATCTGGTGCTGCGAATGCAGGCATTGCATTCATCGTTACCGCCATTACAGTAGCGACAACAACAGCAAAAATCTTTTTCAATTTCACGATTATCAATCCTACTTTCCAAAAAAGCCAGTCTGCTGCATTTCAACAGGCTGGCTATATTTCATACAAAAATCTTAGGCGGCAGCAGTTCCGAGCGTACAGGCAAACACGGCGGTTCCGGTCCACTCACCGGGGGTCAGAGTAGCGGAAACAGTGTAGTTAGAGGTCGTACCTGCATTGGTGTTGGCGATGACATCGGCACGATTCCAAGTAGTTTTGGGAGCGGTCACGGTCGCGGTGACATCCTTGGAACCAGTGCATTTCATGGTCGGGGCTGTAGTCTTAACAGTCACGACCTGATTTTCCGCAATGTCACCCTTGACATTAACAGCGATAGTGGCAGTCTTTTCGCCAGTACCAGCAGCACCTGTCATGGTGACGGTCTGCGGAACGGTAATGGTGTAGCCGCCTGTGACGGTAGCACTGATAGTGGTGCTGCCAGAACTGACATCTGCAGCGAAAGCAGAAGTGGCGCACACGGACATTGCCATCGCACAAGCGACAGCAGCGGACAAGAATTTGTTGAGTTTCATCGGAAACTCCTCCTTGGATAGATGGAATACCGCAGCAGATGATGTAACAAGGCCAGCATGAATACGGAATTCAGATTATCGGAATCTCCCTTGCGAGATTATATATGCGAACATGCCAGCGGCATGTTTAGCATCATTAAGATACTGTTGCTGCAACTGCAAAAGTTGCGCCGTTGCAGGCAGAGCCATCATCAACACTTACCGTAGATACTGCAAAAATCAGGTCATATTCGCCCGGCTCAGAGAGATAATTGTAAGCGTCCCATACAATTTTTTCACCGGGCTTAATGTAGTCAGTTTCGTAAAGCGTCTGCTCGCCTTCGGTGATGGTATATTTGAAATAGACATGATTGCTTTCAGGGTTGACGAGGTCAACGGTACTGCCGTCGGAAACATATATATGGGAGTAACCGGGAATTTCAATGTACTTCATTTCAGTTTCTTCTGGCATTGCCTGTCCATTGTCGATACTTCCATCAAACGGTGTGCCATCGGCAATCGTGATTTCGGAAGATGCAGAAGCTGCATCAGTATTCGGCATATTTTCGGCAAGTAGCATACTGCCGAAGACGGTCCCAGCAGCAATCAAAAGCAAAAGCAAAAGAAAGAACAAAGGAACAAATGACTTCTTTTCAACAGCAATTACGCCGCCGTCTTTGGTGAAAAGATAGCCAGCCACTTTCCCTTTTGACTTTTTATATAGGTCATATGCGGTATCTTCATCTTCGCGGCTCAATTGGATATATCCGCATTCTTCGCCGCCCTTGAATTTTCCTTGACGCATATCCACGCGCCCGATGACCTCAACTTCATCGAGGTCTACATCTTTGGGGTCAACAACAATGACCTCTCCGGGCATTTTCTTGAATTTTACATATTTTACTTTTGCTGATTCGGGTGCATGGTCGAGCGAATAACGTGTTGCCATTGAGCAAGTCCTTCCATCATATCCGAGATTTTGTGATTTAGCACTAACTTCAATTATTCTCTGTTCGCACTTCAAAAAAAGGCGAAAATATACATAAATTTGTTCTATATAAAAATTTTTCGAGCAACAAAGCAACAAAAAAGCGGACCTGCCTCCATTACTGGAGGCAAGACCGCTGTATTTATGATGAGCGTTGCTAAGGTGAACAACGCATTCTGTTTAAAACAGCGAAAGCTGCTCGTTGCTGTCGTCCTTTTTGGATTCAGCAGCGGGAGTATCTTTGCTGCGTTTGGTTTTGCGTTTCGAGGCATGGTGCTCTTCGCCATCCTCTACTTCGACCAAATCATACGGAGATGCTACAATACCCTGAACTCCCTTGTCCGTTTCATCTACTGCATGCTCCAGAATCGGCTTGAGCTTTCGCCATTGCCATTCCTGCAGGTCAATACCCAGCTCAGCAACGATAACGGTTGCATTTGCCTGTTGTGCTTTCAGAACAACCTGAAGAAGACAGCCGTACAGATAGCCATAATGAACATTGCTCTTGAACTTATCAAACTCCTTCGTGCGGCAAATCATATCTGCCACTAAAGTGTTTTCGTCCTTTCCTTTACAGTACAGAACATGTCCGATATGTAGCTGCTGTTCATTGGCTTTTTCTAAGTAGCGTTCCTTTGCATCAGGGAATCGTGCCGCAAATTTCTCAAGGCATGTTCCATCCCAAACGCCATCCTCGCTACACAAGCAGCAGAAAATTTTACGTCCGGGGATACTAGCAGGACGCAAGTATTGTTTGTACTCTACCGCCATCTAAACCACCTTAATCCAGATGACGAATATAAGAGATATCGTAACCGAGGTTTTCCTTCACGAGCTTGTGCACAAGGTTTGCTCCATAGCTCTGAACATTAACGCTCTGTTCGGCAATAGGCATCAGAATCTCCAAGTGATATGTGCCCTTACCGCTGCTGCGCAGCAGGTCGAATTTGCGAGCGAGCTCGGTGCCGGGGGTCGGAATCCAGTTGAGCCAACCGCAGTCAAACATCTGAGCTTCATTCACATGCGCATTCTGTTCTGTGAGAATTGTCTCGTGATGTTCAGGCTTCTGCAAGAGAGCGTTGATATCATCGCAGACCTTCTTGATTTCTGCCTGCAGATTTTTGAGCCCTTCTTCACCGAGCGCACGAGCCTCACGAGCCAAACGCATCTTCTCGGCAACCGCACCGTCAGGGCTGACATATTTCAGAATACCGTTGATTTCCTCAACGGTCATATCCGAATCAACGAACAGCTCGCAATCGCGGTTTTCGATAAGAGCGCAATTGAAAATCGGAAGCGCAAAGCCCCAGACACTCACAAGCAGGTCTTTCTGGTTCGTGGTGTAACGATACAGGTCGGGGCAATCATAGTTGACCCATTCCTGAATAAAGGCTTTGGCGTGGGTGATGTCGGAACAGCGGCGCGTGGTAGTAGCTGTAGAAAACTCATACCAAACAAGTTGGTCTTCATTTGCATACCGCACATTGCCGACAGGCGGACTCGCAAGGTTTACACCACTGACAAGCTGAACACTATCAATCTTGTTTGCCTGAAAGAAATCATCAAGCACCCAAGGGCTCATAACGACCCGATAATCTTTGCCCTCCTCGTAAGGAGAAGCAGAGCGGATGCTGCGCATATCTTTTTTGTAGGCGAGCAATGGTTCGTTCGATGATTCCCAGTTGTCGTCGTAGGTGTTTACGAACGCCTTAGGACCGTTCTTCGTAGCACAGAATTTTACTTCTGCTTTCATAGTATCTATCCTTCCTTTTTTTGTAATTTGTTAGTTGTTGATGAGACTGTCGATATCAGCCGCTTCGACAAGTGCGCGGATGCAACGCATCACATTTTCCCCATAAGCGTTGACATTGAGATATTTTTCAATAATGCGAACAGCTTTTGCACAAATGTCGGAATCCGGATTGAACGGTACGAAAACGAATATTTCGTGCCCGTTCACATCTGCATTCTGCCCATATAGAATGTGAACATCATCACGCATTCTTGCTGCTCCATTGTCTTTAAGCGAATCACGAAGGTCATCGCTCATAGCATTTGCAATGCAAGGCAATGCAGCTCCAAACAGTTCAACGACACTGCTTTCCGACACATTCGGGTGAAAGGTCTCAAGCGTGTCCAGAATCCAATCGCGGTCATACAAAACCGTCAGAAGGATGCCGTAATGACCACCGATAGTCGCAACCTGCTCGCCAACACCGCTGTCAAGGTTCAACGCCGTATAAGCGGGTGTCATATGAGAAGGCAAAGCATTTGCATCTCGACCCGTCGTATCTCCCGGCAACACAACATCACCAAAGTAATTGGTCCAACAGGTAATGGGATTTCTTTTGACGTTTTCAATGTACATATCATTTACTCCTCATATTAGAAGTTTTGACTTGGGAGTGTGAATCATTTATCTTTTTCCTCGTCGATATCAAATCCGAAATGGCACCAGCCATATTCGTCCGAAAGCCAGTCAGAGACATCGTCGAGAAATTCTTCGACATCGTCATACTGTTCCTGACACAAGAACGAGGGCGTGTAAACCTCAGTCGGCAAAGAAGCAAGAGCTTCCATATCTCCGTCTGTATCCCACTTGATATTTTTAATAAGCATATCTCATACCCCCATAAATTTTATTCGTGAAATTCGATTTTGACTAACCAGCGCACATTCTTTGCTTTTAATGCCTGTTTTGTAAGCTCTGCTTTCAGAGCATCGGAACTCTTTTCTGCTTTCGTTCTGAGTGCAGCAATGCGATTGAGCGTTGTCTCAGGACGCAAGTCAGCATCACAAACAGGGCAAAAGTTTCTTCGCAGGTATTTTCGCGCAATCTTAGAACCGCAGTTTTTACAGCCGATATATTCCGATTTCGCATTTGCAAAATGGAATGCTGCCGAAAGTTCATTGCATTTGCGGTATGCTTGTGTGCTAGCAGCTCGCAAGGCTTTGATTTTCTCTGTTTCAGGAACATTGCAAGTATCGTAGTATTTCACCGCGATACAATCGTACCAGCCCTTGTCTAACCGTTCGATTTTCTCGTGCGCTTCATCTTCATTGGCACATGGTTCAGAGTCAATCCAACGGATTTTACTGAGGTGGCCTCCCTCTTGGAAGCATCTCTTGGCAACATAGTTCGCCACCTCCTGCTCCGCTTTTTTCTTATCTACATTTTCGGGATAATCATAGTATTGAATCGTATGTCCCATAGTATAATTTCCTTTCTTGTTATGTGTATTTATTGTGTCTTATCGAGATTTCTTACAAAAATCGGTGGTTTCCGTAAAATCGTAAGAATCTACCGTGTCGATGCTGATAGCTGCAACAAGGTCACGAATCAGTTTCTTGATACGCTCGTTGTAAGCCGCATGGTTGAGATAACACTCGATAATGCGAGCGGTCCTCGCGCACTTAATCAGTACACTCGAATTTCCCGCTGCGCCTTCTGTGTGGAATAAAGCCCATCAGCGTAAGCGGCGTACAGCTCCTCAAAGCGAGATTCGTCCTTGCCTGCCAGCCAATCCGTGGTGCGCTTGAGCGGCTCTTCCAAGGGCTCGAAGTCGTCTTCCATCAGAAGACCGGCGTGACCGCTATCGGTAAGGTACTGTGCCAGAGCACGCTGACGGACATAACGCACCGCGTCAGAGGGCTCAATCACCTTCTCATCGGCACACATCCAGTACATGTCCCTGTCCTTGTACCCGCGATACAGTCCCTCAATGGTCTGGGGGTCAGGCAGCTCACCGCACTCGTTCCGCTCGTCAAGGTCGAAGATTTGAACCTCACGCACCGTGCCATCGTTTTCCGAAGGAAGCAGGATACTGCGTTTCACGACAACATCATCTTCTTCATCATTGCAAGGCGCGACGATGTCAAAAACGCGGTGCGTGTCGTAGTCAAGCTTACAGGGTGTTTTCAGGCGCATGCCGGACGCGTAGTCCGTATAGCAACTGACATTCCCATTGATGTGATGAGGGGCATTCAGAGCTTCGATGTACTGACTGCGACCATACCAGTAGACTTTCTCAGCATGTCCGTCGCTGCCTAGCTTAAAGACCTCGCGGATGTGGTAGCGCTCACGCTTGAGGACCACAAGTGCGCGGCAGAGCTCTGCAATGGGGTCGGACGAAGACCGAGGTACGGTCACCAACTGGGTGCTGTCATCAAACATCGTGACGAGGAAGACGATAACGGCGGCAAAATCGATGAAATTAAACATAAGATTTTTCTCTCCCTTTTTTGTGTGTTATTGGTTTTGATTAGAAATGATAAGTGGAGAAGTTGTCGGTTTTAGTTTCCCACTCCGAATACTTCTCGTCGAACTCATCAGGCTTCATGTGGTCAATCTTGTCGGCAAGATGCTGCTCCAGCTCAAACTGGAACATATTGCTTGGCAATTCATTTCCCATAAAGTCAGAGAGAACACCGCTGGGCGCATAACGCAGATAGTTGAGCAGGAAGTGCCTTTCGACAAAACGAATCGCATCATCCAATGTCACAACAGAATCATCGTCACAGCACCAGAATCCATAGTGCAAAACTTTGCCTCCGTCACGAATGTGCTTCAGCGTGCTCAGTACAGTCCCGTCAGGCGAGAAATCATCAGATTCCTCGTCGCTGAGGTTGTAAACATGGGAGAACTCCTCGTGGTTGTTTTTCATATAGCTCACGCCATATTCCGTGACATCGTCATCGCTGGAACACTCGCCTCCATCTTCCACATCGTAAACGCGGTAGGAATCCAAATCGACCTTGCAAGGCGACACAAAGAACGCACCGGACGAGCAGAAGACCTTGAACTTGCCGTCAATAACGGTGTGTGTCGGCTCCTGCTGAGCCTGGGCATACTCTTTCGTGTTGCGATACTCGATTTCGTCCAAACCGATAGCGTGGATGGCTCTGACGCAGAGGATGGTTTTGCCTTGCCTCTCAATACCGACAATAATTCGGCACAGCTCCAGTAGCTCGTCATTGTCGATTTGAACTGACACAGCAAATGCTTCGCCGTCGGTTGTGTCAATGCGATAGAGGTTGTTTCTTTTAAACTCGTGAACAGTAGTCATAATACACTCCTTCATTGTTTTTTAGTGGTTTGATTTTGCTGTTCAGGCATAGACCCTTGCAGCATTTTTTGCTCTTTTGCCGCCTTGATAGTTGCACTTTCTTTTCCGACGAGAAAAGCCACAAAACAGGTCGCCAGCATGTAGAGATACATGTAAGTGTCAACCTGTCGTACTTCTATCTCTCCGTATTCCAACAGCTCAAGAAGCCGCCAGACATTGCCCATCGAGATGACAAGAGCAAACAAAAGCATTTTCTTTCTGGTCATGTAGACCCCTTTCTTTTGTATGGCAAACAAAAAAGCAGGCTCACCTGAAGATGAGTCTGCTCATTGCAAGCCAGATTGTGAACCACGCAAACAGGAGAAATCCCCTGATGTAATGGTATCTATCGTACAGCTTTCAGTATATTCAGTTCGCACAATCGTGCAAGTGCGCCTCTGTGACATTTACTAAAATATTTCCCAGATGTTCTTACATTCGCTGACCACATCTGGATATGCAGCGGCTGCAACGCTTACTGGATGGAGCGAAACGGTCAATTTTCACGGCCTTCGTGCCACATTACGCAAGCCCACAACTTTAGAAGTGGGCTATTGACTTTTCTAAGCCGCAAACATATTTTGCAGCACATCTATGCTCGTTGCCAATATTTTAACATTATGGTCGTTTATTGTGCAAACAAATGGGATGTATCCAGTCTCCTCATCCTTAATGTCCCCGTATCGAACCATTAACCCGTTCGGAAGAATTAGTTCTTCATCAAAAACATCTTTATTAACATTAAGGGAAAATGCAGACAGCAATACAATATTTTTGTTTTGCTGCATTTGTAAGTAGCCCCCATCTGTCTCGATTACGACATTTTCTTTAACAGCTTCTCCGAAAACTGTTGTCTGAGGAAAAGTATCAGTAATCGTTGCGTCAGCGAGCATTTTTTCGATTGCAGTTTTTTGTTCCGGCTCGCATCCTTCCGTAACTTCTGCAGCAACAGTAAGCGTTATTCCATCCTCTATTGTTCTGGCACCCGACAGGATTTCTTTGTCGCTGTTTTTGAAGGTCGCAATGGAATTTTCCATTTCTCCTTCTACAAGTGCAATTCGGTAATCGCCGATAGCGGCAGTAGAACTTCCAGACCGATATGTCACATTGCATTCACCTTGTCCGGCGGATGCAAGGGGGACACTGACGGTGATATCATTCAGTGTGACAGGTATATAGGATTCTTCACTCGGTACGATGCCATCCCCAGTCACAGTAAAGTCTATTACGGGCTCAGACATTTGCTTTTCAGCAGATTCTGCAGTTTCCGCCGTTTCAGCAGTTGCCGGATAACCTCCGTTTGGAAACAATAATTTTTCTAACTGTTGCCCATAGTCGACAGTTTGCTGTAATTCTGACAGCCTTTGATTGACGCGATTGGCATCAAATACTGCGAAAACCAGCATTATGCCAAGCACCAACAGCGAAAGCGCTGCAAGACGTTCCATCTTTTCTTTATTTTGCATGTTTTCAACTCCAAATTGTTATTGTTATGTCGTGATAGTTTGCACCATTGCAGGTATACATCAAAAGCCAGCTACCAGTAGTGGCGCTCGTGCCGTCCTCATAAAGAATATCATAATCATTATTGATGCCCCGGCAAACATTCGTACAAGTCAGTGTTTCGATGGAATCACCGCGATAGATATAGGCTTTTGTGCCGACGGCACAGTTTTTGATTTTTGTGAAGCCTTGGTTCCAGTGGTCGCCAATGACCATCGAATTTCCTGCGGAGAAGTACGCAGCACTGTCTTGTGCGTCAACAATGGCTTGGTCGCTCCCGCTGAACAGCGCTACATTGACGCCTACCGACGGAATCACAAGCCGTCCGACCATGCCAGGTCGATTTGCCATTTCTTCTAAAACTGTTTCATTAGAAACTTCTAAACTGGACTCAGCCGACTCAGCCTTTACTTTCGCATCGCACACCATTGAAAACTTTTTGGAAAAAACAGCGTAGTTCTCATTTGAGAAAGAAGCGACTGCGATTTGAGCGTCTGCTCTCGTTAGAGCATAGAGAGCCCCGACACTCAATGTTGGCTGCATTTGTGTTGCTCCTACCACTTTGGCATGACTTACAATGAGTTGTGTTTGACCATCTAGCTGTCCAATTTTCGTTTCTGTTTGCCGCACACCCAATATGCTGAGGATGCTACAAACCAGCAGGAAACAATATCCTGCCTTTAATAGATAAGGTTTCAATGTTCATGTCCTCTGTTTGTTACTTTTATTGCCAATGCAACATTAGCAATTTCCATTCTATGCCACTCGCACATTTTGGCAACAAAAAAGCCGCTTGCGACATAGCAAACGGCATAGTGGTCACTTCTTTTCGTAGCTGAGGACTTTCAAACTAATGTATTTTTTTCCATTGGGTGCTTCATACGGTTCGATGCCGACCTTTACAGGCACATCTTCCGTCTTATCTTTGTTTTTGATAGTAGCTTTAACGCCCTTATTTGCAAGTAGGGATTTTGCAGCAGCAGCACTGATTTTCACTTCATTGCCGTAGAGCTTTGCTTCCTTCCAGAGTGCTGCGTTACATTCCTTGTTCGTGCAGGTAAAGGCTTTTGCGGTTTCTGCTACATCACTACCGCAGAACGGACACTTGCCAATGATTTTGCCGCTTCCACCTCCACCGGGAAATTCCATATGGAAAGCGGGATGCTCACCAGTGAAATCGCAGGTCAGTATGCAGTCATACTTTTTCCCTGTTTTTTGGCTTACACAGTCTTTAAGCGGTGCTTTGCCTTTCGTCAGCAAAGCCAAAGCGGTCGCCTTTGTCATTTTCTTGCCGATAGCAGCGAAGAACTTATTGTCTTTCCAAAGTGTTACAGGGCAGCGCTTGCCTTCCGCATCTTTCCCAAGACAGGAATATGTCTTTTGCGTTTCGACAATGTCATTGCCACAGCGCGGGCACTTGCACAGCGTAGGGAGTTTACCATGCCCGCTACCGGATACAGCGGCAATCTGTACATCCTTTGACATGATTTCTTCAAGCGTTTTCTTTGTAAAATTCAAGACTTCCGTACGGGTCAGGTTTCCATCCTTGATAGAATGGAGCTGCTTAGAAAGATTCACCGTAACGGGGACATCCAGAACGATACCGAGTTTCTCCATGATATCTACCAATTGGAATCCTGCAGCTTCTCCATAGTAGACACCTTTCTTGAGGGAAATATATTGGCTCTTAATGCAACGGTCAACCGTGTCAGCTCGAGTAGCTTCGGTACAGATAGTAGCATCAGAAAGGATTTCCTTCCACTCCTCGTCCGAATACTCTTCGTTTTCCTTCTCTGCGCCGCGCATTGGTGCAACCATCCAGTTGTTGAGGGCTTCAACCGTATATCGTTTTGGGGGCGTAGTCATCTTGCCCACCAGCTGGAAGTTTACATTGACAGCGTCTCCTTTGTTGAGCTTTGGTAGCATTTTGTCCCCGCTGGATGGCTTCTCAAATTTACGCCAGCCGGGAGTGACTTGCACATCGCCTTTAAGGGTAAAGTCCTCATCGTAACAATGAATAACGATAGTGGTACGGTCCACCGTACAATCTTCTTCACAGAATACAGCACAGAATCGATTGAGAATACACTCAAAAACCGTTTTTTGTGCTCCACTCAAATTTTCCGGCCATTTCCCTGTAGGAGTGATAGCCGAGTGCGCTTCGATTTTGCTGTCATCGTAAATGTTCTTGTTGCTGGGTTTATTGACAAGTCCTGTAATACCGTTCTGGGAGAGCCCCTTTATGGCGGCATCCACCTTTACTACTTCATTCGTGGCAAGGTAACTGCTGTTCGTTCTAGGGTAAGTAACATAGCCGCCCTCGTAGAGTGTCTGCGTAGCAGCAAGGACATCTGCCGGGGACAGAGTCTTATCTTCTTTGCAAGCAAAGCTCTGCAAGTCGCTCATGGAAAAGAGCTTGCCGGAATTGACTATTTTGCGTTCTGTCTTAACGCTGGTGACCGTAGCCCCTGCTTGATTGAACGCATCTGCCAGTGCCTGTGCTTCTGCCTCGTGGCCTTCTTCGAAAGTGCGTTTACTGGTAAGTTCAATGACTTCCCCGTTCGTTTTTTCTTTACTTGTTACAGCAGAGTACGGCTTCGGAACGAACTCTTTGATTGCCTTTTCGCGCTCAATGACATGCTGAACGATGGGGCAAACACAGCGTCCAATACGAATAAAGCCTTGTGCCTTGATAGAAGCATACCTTGTAAGCTCAATACCCAAGAGCCAGTCCATCTCGCTGCGGGTCTCAGCAGAGGAAGAGAACGCCGTGTAGTTCTTGTTCGGTTTTGCCGTTTCAAATGCCTGTTTGATAGTTTTGTTTGTGGTATCCGGCAGCCAGAGTCGATAGATAGTCTTCTGCGTTTTCAAGCCGTGTTCAATGATTTCATCAACCAGTCGCTGCCCTTCTCGGTCAGGGTCACCGGCATTGTAAATCACATCCACATCTTTCCGATTCATAAGAGAATCAAGCGTTCGAATCAGACCTTTGACATTGTCTTTTCCCTCAAAGCGAAAATTCCAGTCGTCCGGAAAGAACGGCAGCCGGTCCATCGTCCAAGGATGCTTCTTCTCCGGGTCATAGTCTGGAAAATACGCATCAAGGTCAATAAGTTCGTAAAGATGACCGACAGACGATGCCACAATATAATTATCGCTTTCCAGCCATGTATTGCGGTCTTTCCCCTGTCTCGTAAATTTTTCATTCTTCCACCAAGAAATAGCGGAAACAATACTTCTTCCCAATGAAGGCTTCTCAGCAATTACCAGTGCTTTTGCCATGAAAAAGGTTTCCTCCTTATTGTCGAGCTACCCTCATCCTTTCCTGTTTTTTATTATCTGCAATTCGCACGATTTCACAACAAAAAAGCCGCCCACCGAATTTGGTGAGCGGCAAAGCCTTAGTCGTAAAAGTAATCCGTGTATTTCAGGACCAGTTTGTTGACCCTATCTTTGCGAGCAAGCACATTAAGCCAATTCTTAGGGATTTCCTGCACACGGTAACGCGCACCGGCTAATCCTCCGGCGAGTGCCGCGACCTCTGATGTGTTTCCACCGAGATTCACGGCATAGATTACGCACTCTTCATAGTTATGGGTGTACAGGAACGAAGATAATGCGGCTTGCAGCGCGTTGATAGCTGAGCTATCAGTCATCCTTACCTCGTTGTCGCGAGGTGGATTTCGTAAAGAGTTTATTGTACCCTCAAGGGGAATTAGCGAATATCTGCCGCCCACAGACTTGATACCTTCCTCGATTGCCCACTTCTTGCTCATCTCTCCCATCAGAATCTGACGGACGACAGCGGCATAGATGCAACAGCAGAGGACATTTGCATCTGCGGGATTGGTAAGACCTGCGACCGAAATGATTTGAGCATAGGTACGGTCTTCGCTTCCGTTGAGAAACGCAAGAGGAAGCGTACGAATCAATGCGCCGCAGCTATCCGGCGCATCATGGTTCATGCCGCACAGATGAGCGCGTGTTCCTTCCTTATAGGCATGGATTGCACTTTCTACTGCAGGGTCGCAAATAAGCTGTTTTCCAAATGCGGTATACTTGGCGTTATCATACCAATCGGTGTACTTTTTCATCAAGTCGTCGGCATTAAGGCTGTTCTGCTGGTCCATGACGCTTTCCATAGTAGCCAGCATCAGCCCCGATGTACCTGACCATGTCCCCGGCGGGGTGTTATGACACTTGTATCCGATAAGCTCTCCCTTTTTCATGGGATGTTTGCGCATTTCTTCACGGGTTTTGCCATCAAACGGCACGCCCGCCGCATCTCCCACCATGTATCCGAGCAAGCTGCCGGTCATGGCAGGATGAAAATACGTCATTTTACTGTAATTCAGAAGCATTTCAGCCAGCGAGAGCATTCTTGTTCTCCATTTCATCCACAGGTTTGCAGGTGTACGGCGGCAGCGTGACAGTCACATTGTCGTTATCGTCCTTGTCGAAGCACAGGCTGTTGAACAGGTACTTTTTGAAGGATTCCCGTTCATCATCAGACATCGTAATGCGGGTAGAGCTGAGCGCCTTGGTCAGCATCTCATTGAGGTTCAGCTTAAACTCGGCGCAATGCTGCTTGACATAGTCCTCACATTCAAGGCGGACAACATCCTCACGCAGATGCAGGCTCGATTCAAAATGATAGAAGCGGTCAATGAAGCAGTACGGAACACCGTTTTCTGTCAGATGTTCCAGAACGGCATCACTCGTCTTTTCATGTTCGAACATCACATAGAAACGGGCAGTATCGAGCTTACTAATCAAAGACCAGTAGTCGGAATCACTGGAAAACAGAAGGAAACTGTCTGCCTTGCCAATATAATGTTCCTGACAGCAACTCACAACAAGGTTCAGGTCAACAACGCTCTTGCCGCCGAGCAGCCGTTCCGTCATGCAATGGTCGATGGCTGCACTCGTATAGCGGTCAATGAGCCGCCAGACAGAAGATGCATTGACATCATCGAACAGGATGATTTTCTGAATTTTCGTCTTTGCTTCCGAAGAGAGGCTTTCGAGCAGCGCGTAAAATTTCATGGGGTCGCAGTTCTCGCAGTCGACAAGCGCTACAGTTTTATGGCTCTGTGCAAGGAAGCGTTCAATGTTCTGCTGCGTGTGTAAATTTTCTTTACGGACCTTCGACTGGTCTGATTCCGTAAATTGACAATTGTTCTGCTTGTACAGGCGGCTCAGGAAAGTCTCATCATCCAAAAGAATAGAGTTGCTATAGTCATAGATGCCGAAATTCCATTTGAGGTACATGCCATAAGGATACCGCGTCATATTATCCGTATATTGTTTGCACAGCTTACGCTGCATCTTATCCTGCTCTACCGTTGGAAACTGAAACAGCTTCTCGATGTATTCCCACACGACCCATTCGGGGAAAAACTTTGAGCACGTTCCGATGCGACTGCGAATTTCTCTGGCAACCATCGGGCGATACTTATTGATGGAATAGTTTGCGTTTACAATGTCGAGTTCATCTTCTTGCAGCGCTTTGACGGCAGCGGCAGTGTTTTCAATCGTATCGAGGTTTTTGAGATTGTTCTTCAGCTCTCCTTGAATTTTAGCAAAATGGCGGTTCAGCATTGTATACAGGATGCAGAGATTGCGGACGATACGTGCTTCCTTATACTGGTTCAATTCATCGAAATAGGTCTTGTCCAACCTATCGTCTTCAAAAACAGAGGTGGTCACACCCAAAAGATAGCCAACCTTTGAAACAATTTCACGACTACAAATATACATTTTATCGTCGTCCGTTTGATGAAGCTTTTTGGCTTCGGCTGGATTCTTACACATTCACTGTCACTCCTTTAGATATTTCGATATATCGTTTAATTTCAGTAAAAATTTGTACAAAGAAGCCCGGCACGGGTATGCCGGGCATAGAATTTATCGGAATTTTTCGCTGATTTCCTCATCGGTTGCGGGGCGCGGGTCACGCATCTTAGAGACAACATAGGGGTTACAATAGGTATTCAGCCAAGTCACATCGTTGCGGTCTACCTGACTGAACTTCTGACAGAGGACATAAACATGAACACCGGCTTTAGCAGCCGCTCTCAGCAGTTCTCTGCGTCCGTTGAAGATGTCGTGACGGCACTGGTCGTAGAAAAGGAAAACCATCGGGCGATTATTCTGATACTCTTCGCTCTCGGCGTTTTCTTTCATCATAGAAGGCGTGCCAAGGTTTGCAATGTCGATTGCTTTACCAATTGCTTCTCCTGCTCCGTCCTGTAACGCGAAGAGCAGGCGTCCGTGGGGATTGGCACCGTACTTGGAGCGGACCATACGACATATACGGTCAAACTCTTGGTCAAAGCCGATGTAAAAGACCACATTATTCGGGTCTCTCAGACAATCGACCGCTTCTCGTGCCGCCCAGAGCGTCTTTCCCGCGCCGGGGCGCCCGGCGATAACGCTGATATTGTTGTCAACGTTCACAGCTATTTCCTCCTTTATTCTGCGTCTTGCTCCTTCTTGGTGTCGGAGGGCGCTTTGGTTTCTTCTTTGTCGGTGGGCGTATCTTCAGTCACCTCGGTTTTCGCAGGCTCCTTGTCCTCGGCAGCGGACTTTTCAGCGTCGCTGGCAGAGCCCTCAGCTTTCTCGTCGGTGTCATCCTTGTCTTCGTCATCATCATGGACGAACCCACGACAGATGATAATGATGTCGGGCTCAGGCAGGTCGTCTTCGTTTTCGAAGTCTTCCTCGTCAGCATCCTCTTCGTCGTAATCGTCCTCGTCATAGTCATCGTCGCAATCGCAGCAATGGTCACAACGCTTGCGAGGGTACTCGTCCTCGTCGCGGGCATCGTCATCAGACAGAGTCTCGCTCAGAATACGGTCAGAGACCATACCGAGGACAAAGGCACCGACAACAGCAGCACCGGCAGCGGCAAAGATGTTTTTCATGATAGACATAGCGTTTCTCCTTTTTGTGTTGGTTGATTAGCGTATACTTTCAGTGTACTCAGTTCGCACATTTCTGCAACGAAGATTTTGTACTGTTCATGGAAAATTCATTACAGGACAGGCGGACAATTCTGTTCTGGAGAAGCTGCCTTGGCAGCTTCCTCTCGCTTTTTAGCTTCTTCCTCGACCCGCTTGCGATATTCGTCCGAAACGCGCTTGAGTTCGTTGTAGGTAACGACTTCAATCGACATATCGCTGGAAACCATACTGCTTTTTGCGGTGCGTCCGATAGTGCCGAGAATTGACCAGTAGGTATCAGGGTCGATGAAGTTGAGGGTGTAAATCACCTTTTTGGTCGTAGCGAGAAGATAATTGGCAGCCATAACGCGGATAAGTTCCCGTTTATTGGTTCCCATTGTTGCGGGGTTCTCGTCGACCAGAATGCGAATCACGGCCGTGGGCATGAGCTTAGGGTGCGCCACCTGCCCGGTTTCGTCTTCAAAGCCGTAAGACAAGGAAAGAGCAATGAGGTCCACAGTACGCCAAGGCATAACCTTGTCGTTATCCCGAATCAGCGGGGTGAAAGTTTGCGGAGGAACGAACTCAGCGCCGATGATTCTCTCGTTCGGCGGCAAAGACTGTTTGAGGTCATTGATGATTTTTTGTTTAGAGCGTTCTGCATCTTCATCGGTCTTGTTTACTTCGCCATTCAGGACATAATCATGGCACATAGTACGACCGTTGCGAACCGTGGCGACGCGGAGATAAAGGTCTTGTGAATTCAAATATTAGTACCTCCCCAGTGTAGCAGCATGCCGCTGCAGGTTTCTCAGAGTTTTCAAGGCAATCACAACAATGCTCACGATAGCTGCCGGTGCAGCGGCAACCAACATGGACATCCCGACTGTCTTGATGACCCATATACCGAGTTCAAAAGAAAAATAGCGGAAACTGGAACCAGCTACCAGCAAAGCGAAAACTGCAATCGAAATCCAAGACCCCTTGATATCAGTGCTGCTCGGACAAGCGTGATATGCTATCTGGCTCATAAAGAATGCCAACACATAGATGGTCGGCTCGTTAAAAGCCATCATACCTCTGCTCTGCCATTCTCGTGTAAGAGCCCAGCCAAGCAAACAGACATTCGCACTGCCCAAAAGTGCCGGGGCAATACCTGTAAGGGTGTTTTGGACGGTTTTCATGAGAAAAAAGCCACGTGGCGCGTAATTCACATAGCCGAGAACGCCGTCATCCTCTGACCGTTTGAATCGGTAGAGTCTGAAACCTTCGATTTTAGCTCCCGTAAAGAATGCAAACAGGAGATGGGACAGCTCATGAAAAATCACCCCGACAGCCGTCCACCGTGTATCGTAGTTGATAGCGGCCTTCCTGCCGAATGCATAGTAGATGAGCAGCAGGCTTCCCTTGCGTCCTGCCCACTCCATTGCGATGATGGCAACTGCCGTAACAAGCAGCATCACACCGTTATACTTTTGCAAAAAAGCAATAATAGTCTCAGTAGTCATGTTTGATGTGCAACTCCATTTGGCATACTTTCTGCCACTTGCAAGTTCCATAACGAAGCAAACAGCAGTTCCTTTTGCGTCGGATGAAGAAGATGCCACGAAGCTTGATTCTGCGTACTACCTTGTGGTCACAGTCACCACTTTTTGCCGTACACAGGCAAATATATTGATATTTGGACATCTGACTTTCTCCTCATCTGACAAGTCTATTATACCATAAAATTGCATTTTTTACAACTTACTTCCGCAAAAGGTAACAGTTTGTACACATTTTACTATGAAGTCGAAATGTGTTAAATTGTTGCTATATGTTGCATTGCGTTGCAACTAAAGTGGTGCCGTTGCTGTGGCTCTCTTTCCCTCTGAGGTGCCTCTGAGGTGCTAGTGGGTGCCCAAGGGATGTAGGTAAAAGTGGCTCCTTTTGGGTATAAGAGTATATCCGCTTTGTGGCTTGCTCTACTACTCACTATGCCTAGAAGTGATAGTGCTTCTTTGCCTTTCCTGCTTGCAGTAATGCTAATGTATGTACGGCTTACTCTAAGTAAATAGTGTTAGTGCTGGTGAGGGGAGCGCACATAGCCATGTTTTTATTGTGGCTAAAATTGACAAATCTGCAAAACGCGATTTTCCCCGTGAACTGGTCATCTTAAAGTTCACGGGCTGTCATTCCGTAGCATCCGAAAATGTCGTTATATACATCCGGCGGGTCATCATCCAAGAGAAAATCTTTCAGCGAATAATACACCCTCTCTGGGGCAGCTACGCTTTCTTCTTTTGTCGGGGTTAACCATTCCTGCGCCTTCATGCGGGCAGCTACGCAATCTATCTTCTTCTCCGCACGCTCACGAATCGATGTGCAGGTTTTGCGTACCGTTTCGGAGGTTTTGGTGGCAGTCTGAGCAAGCTCTTCAACTTTTTGCTCCACCTTTTCGACAACTTTCTTGCCGACCTCTTGAAGCTGCTCTACGGTTGCCTCTATCTTCTTAGCAAGGCAACGGTAGACAGTCGACACGGTACAGCCAAAGAGCTCCGCAATGTGTGCCACGGAATAGCCTTGATTGCGCAGTTCTTGCATTTCAAGAACTTTTTGATTGTGGCGCTTGGCTTCTTCTTCTACGATATCAAAGCCACGCGCAGAAGCTTGAGCTTTGATGGTGTTAACAGTAACGCCGTACTTGTCGGCAATTTGCTTGATGGTGAGACCTTCCTCAAAAAGCGGGATAATTTGGTCGTACTTTCTCTTCTTTTCGAGACTCTTTTGCTGTGCCTCATATTTTGCTTTATGACCACTGATACGGAAATCTGGAATCTCCCCTGCTTTAATGAGAAGCGCCAGCATCAGGCGGTCAGCTTTGCCACTTGCAAGCGGACAAGATACACCACCAAAAGAACGAGTATCGTAATACTCACCCTTGTGATGACGCTTGTTGATATAGCGAGAACTTTTGAGCTCTTCGACAGGTACACCAAAAGCTCTGGCAATCGTCGGGTCTTTGAACGGGTGTACGAGAAACCGGCAAATACGCTTTAACTCTTTTTCTGGAAGAGGTTTCTCGAAGGTAGCATTAACAAGCCGTGCCTGTTCAATAGACGCAGCTTGATTATTATCGCAAGCAGTAGAAAGAACTGCAAGCATCACGATATGCCGATTGCCGATTCGAGTCATTTTCTGCTGACAGAATCGTAAGTACGCATCAAAGCGATAAGCACATTTGCCGGTAGATTGAATGTTCTCGCCACGCTGCATTGCGCGAGCAATGGCCCATTCCACAAGACGCATACGATAACGCTGACGCGCCCATTCAAGCTGTTCTGCTTCCGTGGCATTCCAATGGTGTATAGGGGCATCAGGATTTTTCAAAGGCACAGAGAGTTTTCCGGCAAGGGTAAACAGGTCACTGTAGAGCCAGCCCGTGTCCGGTACATAGGAAACATGGCAGCAACGCCCTGCTTTGCTGTTGTAAGTGGAGGGAACGCGCATTAGATGGACAGAGCCCTGTACGCTTTCATCGAGAGTTACATCGGCAAACTCTTCGCCCCAGCTGCAGATTTCGAGCTTGAGCATTTCCCGAATCTTCTGATGCAGACGGTCGTAAACATCCTTGACCTTTGTATTGTTTGGGTTACAGGGCTTGAGGAACATCCAGATAGCTGCGCCGCGTCCGGTATTGACAATGAATCCACGAGGAAGCAAGTCAAAGAGCATAGCTTCTTCCAGATTGTCACAGATGCGCTGCGGCAGGTCCGGGTCGGTATCTGGCGCGTGATTATCAATGTCAAAGACCAATGCGGTGATTTGGGAACAACGATTCTGAGAACGAATGTCTTTCCCGCGTAAGTTTGAGGTTGGATATAGAGTAGAGCAAGACATATACAAGTTGGTGTCTTTGCGTCTGTAAGTATAGTTTCCGGACCCTGTTGTCATGTTCATGAGGCGGAACAATTCGGTATTGATTTTGTCAGGGCTGAACTGTCGAACTGTTCGCATATCAAATCCATCAAATTTTGTGCAGAAATGAAAAACTCCCTCTGCACCGCAATCTTTGATGGTGTCGAAGAAGACCCTGTCGTTATCAGTCAGGTATGTGGTCCAACTATCATCCTGTTCAATTGTGGTGCAAGAGACAGCCTGCATTGTTATTACCTCTACATCTTGTGGAGAAAATTGCTATTCTGCGCAATCTGTGCGCTTTGGTATTTTTCATGGTATGCAGTTCGCACATTTCCGCAACGAATCAAAAAAGTGCCTTTTGTGCAACCTGTCAAAAAAACATAGCATGGGCAGAAATCAGAGCATATTGTAAAAAATACAGTTTTACAGTGGACAAAATAGGGAAAATTATGGCGAAATACGGAAAGCGGCTTTTTTATTTTCGGCGAATTGCCCAACAAAAAATACAGCCCCCGGCAAATGCCGGAGACTGAAGAAATCACTTAGAAACGGGCGTATAAACTATATAGTAGTCATTTTCAATGGCTCGCTGCCAATCGGGAAGCAAATCCATCATTTCAATACAAGTTTTGCTTTCGCTGCGATTAAGAAGAATAGCGTCAAAGTTGTATTTTTCAATATTATCTTGCAAAGCCCGCTCTGATGTATTGGCTGCTAACCCCATTTGTACGGAGGCATCAATGGCGTCTGCCGGGAAAAGGTCTGCGCGGCTATCCACAAAAGACTGCATACCGTGATAGATGACGAATCCACCATCGTTGTAGGAGGTGTAGAGACGCTTTGCGTCCAACGCTTTGAGTTCCTCAACGAAGGTCGAATCCATCCTATCAAGTGTCTTCTCCGGTTTCTTTGCAAAGAAAGGCGCATATATGCAGGTGGCAGCAACACAAACTGCAGTCGCTGCAATGGTCCAATATTTGGCACTTCCTGTGAATCCCATCGTCAAGCGCCCACCATTCTTCCACATCTTGTTTTCCTGTTCTCGCACCATCACGCCGACAAAACGGAAGATAAGTGGGGTCATTACGATAAGCAGATAGCTTGCGATTCGTATATAACGGCAAGTCAGAAGCAGGCACGCCACGATAGGCAAAAACTCCACAACGCGAATCTTGACATGCGCAGCAGCGATGACAAATAAGAGCGCAATGCAGAAGAAAACAACAGTGTTGCCAAGATAAGCGGGCTGCCATTCAGCAACATACTTTTTTGTGGCTTCGTTGTTGGTTACAAAGAAATAGTAATAGAGCTTGTATCCGTAAGGATTGATAAGTCCCGCCAGAACATTGGTAATCAGCAAAGAAATATAGGTGCGAGCTTTTTTCGTCTGTTGCTCTCGTTCGTTGATAAGACCTAAAGCGTTGACATTGGGCAGATAACTCATCAGAACGAAAAGCATGTTGAAAGCAAACAAGATGGGTAAGGAACCACCGTGAAGGTTTGCCCAAAGTAAACTGATGACAGGCAAAAACCAGCAGCGTTTGTTGTCGGGATTTCGGTAGACATCATTGAGTAAGAAGAAGGAAATTGCGAAGAAAATTAAACCGAAGTTCATAGGTCTTCCGTAGATAGGAAGAAATACAGTAAGGAGAACGACAAACAGACAGTTCTCGAAGGGGTCTTTCAGTTCTTTGCCCCATGCAAATTCCATGAAAAGAGCGTAGACAAAAGCAGAAATAAAAGAAAACAGAAGCAAGCCGTAGATGGGATTTGGGAAGATACAAGAAAACAGGTAGACGATAACGCTGCCGAGCCATGAATGGGCAGTTTCTGTTAAGTTCAGCTCTTGAGAAAGCCAAGAAAAAGTGTCATTTACAGGAATTGTGTGCGTGGTACAGATTTCTTTACCCAGCACGATATGCCAGTAAAAGTCACTGTCCCCAATACCGCTGTATTCGATTTCAAGCACCAGAACAGCAGCGGCAAGCAGCGCGGCAAAGAAGTAGAGAGCTTTACATCGTTTCTGTGTGTAATGCATAAGAAAACCTCCAAAACAAAAATCGGGCAGGCTGTGGATGGTCTACCCGATGCGATTGAAACTTCAGAATAAAGCGGGTACGATTACCACGGCAAGTCGAATTCTTGAACGGTGAAGTTGTTTTTCTCAGCTGCTTTTTCAATCACTTGGCTTACATATGAGTCAAGACTGTCATAAGTGTTTTCTTTGTAATCGAACGGGAAAAAAGCCCAGTCTTTGTATACCATACCGTTTGCTTCGAATGGTACAGCGGTTACATTGACGGCACTTACGGCTGTGCCGGTATTTCCCTCTTTGTCCACGTAATCGAACTCGATTGGAATATACATGGCGTTGCAACTATTACCATCAGTAAATTTGCTTGAATAATCATCGTCTTTATATGCAATCATGTATCCCTTCCCGAGGAAGCGAGGATTGCTTTTGGATTCGTAGGTGGCGACGACTTCTGTATTTTCATTGTAGATGGGGGTCGTTGCATAGTTGTCTCCGCCAAATTCAAAATTGCTTTCGATTGAATCGTTTACGCCGCTCTGAATATACTTCCACGCAGCATCACCAACATCTTCCGGAGTGTTCGGTTTTGAAATAATTGGATAAGAGGACAAGTCCACATCCATGCTGTCGCTGGTCAAAGAATAATGCTCATAGAAATTACTGCCGCTATGAGGCGCAACAGAAATGGTAGCAGTGTCATTTTTGAAAAAGCGAGGAGTTTGTTGAACTTTTTCCGAGTCGCTTTTATTTGTTACTGTGTATTCGAGCTTTGCACGAGGGTCATTTGAATCGAGCCGGTTCTTCACCCCAATATATAGGCAAGGCGACTGACCGCTAATGACGACTGTAACCTTACCTTCGTATTCCTTTTCGTTGAATACTTGGTCGGATGTCACAACACGGAAAATGGATTCGTCGAACGGGTCGACAGGCTCCGCATTTGCGGCGGGGGTTACAGTATCTGAATCGGAAGCTCTGTTGTCTTTGTCTGGTTTCGCAGATGTACCGGTTTCTTCCAGACCGGAGACTTTGATTTCTTTGCTGGTAGAAGCCAATTTGATGTCGTGCTTCTTCAAGAAAGAATCGCTCGCGGTGACAGTTAGTGTTACGGTATCGCCGTTGAAGATGCCGTCTTCCGGGTCGACCGTATAGACAAGGTCATTACCAAGGCTATACTCTACAGCGGCTTCGTCAAAAGCTGTCTGGTTTTTGTCTTTACCAAACAATTCTCTGCCAAGACCGTTGTAGTCAATCATAATGTCGGCTTCCGCGTCTCCGCTTTCGCCGGTGATGGACACATTTGCGTATTGCAGCAAATCGACTGTTTTTGTACATCCTGTCAGCATGAAAGCTGCGGCTGATGCAATAAACAGCACAGGGAGAAAACGACGAACAATTTTCATAGGGCATACTCCTTTTTTATGGCTTTTGATTTTCAGTTGCCTAACACAACTTACATTTTTCATCTTATGCAATTCGCACATTTCAGCAACTAATTTAGTAGTCCACGGCTCGCCAGTTCTTTGAGCATATTATTGTAAACATGCATATTAGGGCAATAGCCATGTCCAAAATATTGGTCGTCACTCTCCCCCAATGCTTTGGTCAAAGCCGCAGCAACTGCCGGGCTTCTGGAATATCCTGCATCACAGTGAACGATAATCTGGGAAACTGTATCACTATAATGCAGGAAAGCGTCAACGATACATTTGGCATCGTTCTCTGACATAGGTTTTAAACCACCGACAGATTCGGAGGTGTCAATATCATCGAACATGAGGAATTCTACATGAGCGACCATCTTATTTTCTCCGCTTTTCAAGACGAGAGGAATCTGGTCATCTGTGCTTGAAATCGAGATGATGAGTGTTGGCTCTGTGATGTTTTCAGCATCAAAATCCGGTCCGTACCCTAAATATGCAGCAAGGCACTGGGCACGGTACATTACATTGACTTTCATGGAAAACCTCCTTTTTTAAAATTGTATGCAAGTCGCAATTTGGAGCAAGAGTCTAAATGTTGCCCTATATTACCCCTATGTGGAGGTTGCATTTTTGCAACAAAGTAAGCATGTTTTGCAAATTGCAGTTGTAAAACAGTTGTAAAGATGCAGCGCTGTTCTTTTTGCAGCAACATATAAGGAAGTTGCCGATTGAGTCTTGACTACAAATGGTAAATGACGCTTTTGCGACGAAACGTACAGTGCTATCGGCAAAAACAAGATATACAGATGTAAAAAATCAACTATTTTGCCGATAAAATAAAAAGAAAAAGCCGCCCTCCCAGACGGGAGAACGGCAATTTGATGCGGTTAAAATACAACTAATGGTTGTTACAGGTGCGTAACGCGCTCGGCAATTTCCTGCGTACGGCCCTGGTTCCAGTATTGCGTTCCGATGTAGCCGCAGGTGCGGCGGGCAACATTCATTTTGTGCTGGTCACGGTTGTGACAATGCGGGCATTCCCAAACGAGCTTGCCGTTATCCTTCACAATCTGAATTTCGCCATCGTATCCGCATACCTGGCAGTAGTCGCTCTTGGTGTTCAGCTCTGCGTACATGATGTGGTCGTAGATGAACTGCATGACGGCGATAACAGCTTCGAGGTTATCCTGCATATTGGGGACCTCGATATAGCTGATTGCCCCGCCCGGAGACAGTTTCTGGAATTCGCTCTCGAACGCCAGCTTGCTGAACGCATCAATCTTCTCCCGCACATTGACATGGTAGGAGTTGGTGATGTACTCGTGGTCGGTAACATCCTTGATGATACCGAAACGCTTCTGCAAGCACTTGGCGAACTTGTAGGTCGTGGACTCCAGCGGCGTGCCATAGAGAGAGTAGTCGATGTTTTCGGCTGCCTTCCACTCATTGCACTTGTCGTTCATATGCTGCATAACCTTCAAGGCAAAAGGCTTCACGGCAGGGTCAGTGTGGCTCTTGCCGTACATTGCCATGCAGCACTCGTACAGACCTGCGTAACCAAGGCTAATAGTAGAATAGCCGTTGTAGAGCAGTTTGTCAATGGTCTCGCCTTTCTTCAGACGAGCCAAAGCACCATACTGCCACAGGATAGGTGCGACATCGGAGAGAGTTCCCTTCAGACGCTTGTGACGGCACTGCAGCGCACGGTGGCAAAGCTCCAAGCGCTCATCGAAGATGCGCCAGAATGCTTCTTCATCCTTGTCGGCGGACAGTGCCACATCAACGAGGTTGATGGTGACAACGCCTTGATTGAAACGTCCGTAATACTTCGGTTTGCCATCGTAGTTCTTGGCATTGGCAACATTGTCCCAGCCATTGCCGGAACGGTCCGGGGTCAGGAAGCTGCGGCAGCCCATGCAGGTATACACATCGCCGTTTCCTTCGGTCTCGCCTTTGGACAGCTTGTACTCGCGCATCTTCTTTTCACTGATATAATCAGGAACCATACGGCGAGCGGTACATTTCGCTGCCATCTTTGTGAGGTAGAAGAAAGGCTGACCCTCCTGAATGTTATCGTCCTCCAAAACATAGATGAGTTTTGGGAACGCCGGAGTGATATACACGCCGACCTCGTTCTTTACGCCCTCATAGCGCTGGCGTAGCATCTCTTCGATGCACATGGCAAGGTCGTGCTTCAGCACTTCGTCCTTTCCGGCTTCGTTCAGGTACATGAATACCGTGATGAACGGAGCTTGTCCATTGGTGGTCATCAGGGTAATGACCTGATACTGAATCGTCTGGATACCGGCGCGGACTTCTTTGCGAAGACGAGCGTCAACGATTTGGTTGCGCTGATATTCCGTAAGGCTCAGATGCAACTCTTCGTTTTCCTTGTCGACCTCTTTGCAAATGGCTTTGCGGCTGACATCAACGAACTTGGCAAGATGGGTCAAGCTGATGCTCTGACCACCGTACTGGCAGGAGGCAACCTGTGCGATAATCTGCGTGGCAATGTTACAAGCGGTAGAGAACCGATGCGGGCGCTCAATCAGAGTGCCGGAAATCACAGTCCCGTTCTGCAACATATCATCGAGGTTGAGCAGGTCGCAGTTGTGCATATGTTGACTGTAGTAGTCCGCATCGTGGAAATGGATGATGCCCGCGTTGTGGGCTTCCACGATGTCCTTCGGCAGCAGCATACGCATGGTCAAGTCTTTGCTGACTTCACCGGCCATGTAGTCACGCTGCACCGACACAACCTGCGGATTCTTGTTTGAGTTTTCTTGCTTGACCTCTTCGTTTCTGTATTCGATAAGGGCAAGAATCTTGTCATCGGTGGTGTTGTGCTGGCGCATAGCATCGTGGGTGTAGCGATACTTGATGTAGGAGCGGGCAACCTCATGGTGACCGCTGTCCATCAAGACATCTTCCACGATGTCTTGCACTTCCTGCACGGTGGGCGTGTGGCCGAGGTTTTCACATGCAGCCACAGCCTGTGCAGTATAGGCAGGTATGAAATTTTTCGGGAACTGTTTTGCTTTGGGTATGCTGTCGTTGGCTTTCCCAATGGCAACACTGATTTTTTGCGGGTTAAATTCTTGTTCCTCACCGGAACGCTTGATGATACGCATATCGTATCTCCTTTCGGTTTTATAGAATTTTGATTTTTTACAGAAAAAGCCGTTCACTGTGATTAGTGAACGGCTTGCCGTGGGTTCAAAACTGTTAATTTGTACGACACATAACGGTGTGTGAAAATGCTATCTATCGTACAATTCTCATTCTATTCAGTTCGCAAGTGATGTCAACAGAAAAAGCCGCCCGGCTTGTAAAGTCGAGCGGCGGCAATTAGTAATTAGTATTCAATTTTGCGTGCGGCAAAACCAAGCAGTACAGAGACCGCAAAGCTGACCTTGCAGAAATGCGACAAAATCGTTGTAAAGTGGCCGAGCTTCTGCAAAAACGCCTCGTGCGTAACAAGACTATTAGTCAGTTTCAAGAACACGACCACAGAAGACGTCCCAACGACATTGAGAAGAAATCCGGCAGCACAGAGGATGATTCCTGCCAACGCAATGCGTGTTAGTGTTGAGGAAACGGTTGACGACTTCGGCAGTCGCACGAAATCACCCATTGTAGAGTTGTCCACACAGATTTTGCCGTAAAGGATGAATGCAAACATGGCGATAACGGAGAACGCCATTGCATTTCCGCAGAACGAAGCGAGACCGTCGAGCATCACCATGATAGTAGCGGTTTCAGGAACGACCACGCCGATGATTCCGCGAATCGCAGCAAACACGATAGCGAGAACGAGTGCTGTGATGAAAGAGAAGAAGGATATGCCGATGAGGTTTGTGATAAGATGGTCTTTACGCATAATGTGGCTCCTCCTTAGAGCTTGATAAAATAGGTGTGAAATGGGACGAACTATTATACAAAGCACGAATGTGCTATGTAACATAAATTAAGCAAGACCGTGAATGGTGTTGAGCAGGTAGGTCTTATTGCGTTGGTTATTGCTCCACAGACGTTTGGCAGCAATCGGAGACACACCAAAGCGCTTCTGGACGGCATGGATATAACAATCCTTGATGATTCCAGCTGGAGAAGATGCCGTTGCATTGGCGCAGCGTACATCAATGTCGATGTAGTTTTTGCTGTAGAACTCGCAGATGAGCAGGAACTCTTCGTGTGTGCCGTGAACACCATCTTGATAAATAGAGCCATCATCTTTGGGGTCAAACACAGAATTTAGTGCGTTCTCGCAATGGCGCTGAAACTTGACCATATTACTGTAGTCAAAGCCTTTTTCAAAATCTGCAACGCTGGGTTTCTCGTAGAAGTGGTGCAGGTACGCGCAAAGCTGACCCATGATATATTGTACGCGGTCTGCTTCATTTGTCTTTACCTTAGAATCCGCGAACCATTTCGGAAACATGGCATAGCAGTACGCATTCTGCGGCAGAAACATTTTGTCAAGCAGCACTTCGACGCGTTTGCCTTCTTCAGAAGGTATGTAAATGTGACGGTAAGCCATCCCTGCGATGTGCTGAGCTCGTTCATTCGGTGATTTGATATCCATAGCGACTTCCCTTTCCTTAAACAGCGGCATCGTAAGACAAGACGCCAGCCATCAGATAACGGTTCTTGTAGCCAACCAGAGCGGACGCAACCTTTTCGGCAAACCCAATGTATGAGTCCATCAAGGTTCTGTCAGTCATGCGGTTTGCGTTGAAGGTCATCGTTGTGGTAACAGTCAGATTGCCAAAATCATCGGGAGTCATCTCCCATCCATTCAGCTCGCAAATCTTTTTTGCCTTCATTGTATCGAGAGGAGTCGGAATGACAGCCTTGACGATGACACTGGTGTTGCCATTGACAACGCGTATGTTGCGGTACATACCGCCTAATTTCTTAACCATAGCGCACCTCCTAAGTGCTGTGTTATTTGTACTATACCAACTTTGCGCAAAGGTCACTTACGGGACCAAATTGCAGGAAAAGATGGCGTAGAAGTTGTGAAATGCATTGAAATTGTCTTTTTCCTGCACACCGGCAACATACAACGGGTAGTCGTCAAAGATTCCGTTGTCGCAACAGTCGTCAGTCGTGTATGGAATTGCTTCCCCGTGGCATCCGTTTTCTTCGTCTTCCTTCAACATAGCATCGGCTGCCTTTTTTGCGGAATCGAAAGAAGAATAGAGCCCATGAAGACCGACCGCGTTAAACTCTCCGATATTCTCATTAGAATAATGGGAAAGAATAACGAATGCTTCTGTGGAGTTTTCTGCAGGAGACGACATAGTAGACAGCGTTTCGCTTGCACCTTCGATGTAGCCTCTGCAAAACGCTGCATTGTAGCAGCCGGGGTTCTGGTAACTGTTGGCTTCACGGCGTTTCGCCTCGATGCAGTTGCGGACAATAGTTTCCTTGTTGTTCATAGCGCACCTCCCAGTGCTTACGGATTCATGTAAACAAAAAAAGGCAGGCCCACCATAACGGTGAGTCTGCCTTTAATGGGTACAGAATTGAGAATTGTACGGCTGAAATACAGCGTCATAGAAATGTTATCTATCGTACAGTTTCAATTCTATTCGGTTCGCAAGAACCGTCAACAAAAAAATAAAGCCGCCCACCCAAAAGGGCAGACGGCTTCATGGTATCAGCTTTCGCTGACGGACAATATTCAAGATATTTTCTTCCATGCAGAGTGCATGGGTTTGATTGCTTTTACGATTTTGAGCTTTTTGAGATTTGCGGACTTTTTACCGCTTTTCGCAGGAGTTTCAAATTCTACGTTCACGGCACCTTTTTTATTGGTATGTGTTTTACGGACGGTAAGAATTTCTCCGCCAAAAGAAATTAAATCACCTGGATTGAGTTTTACTTCTTTTCGCAATAGAGCTCGATGCCCTCTATACACTCTCTTTCCACGATATTTGTGCAGGTTTTCAGAATCTTTTTTGTGATTACGGCTAATTCTTCCGTTGAAGAGGTCTTTGCCAGTTGCTTTTTCGCCTGTACGAGTATCAATATATTGAGAGTCATAAAATTTTTCGAGGATGCGGTTATTGCGTTTTACTTTTTTGTAATGCTCGAACGTACAGCGACTTGTTGGATGAAATTCACCCATTGCATAGGCATCATTGTTGTGGCTCTTTTCAAGTTGAAGTGCAATACGCTTCCCTTTCGTCATTGCGCCATAAGTAAAGGAGACGAACGGCTTTCCAAAAGCAGCGTAAAGGTCTTCAACTATCTGCCATCGAACAGTGTTCATGAACGCTGCGCCAGAAAGATTTGCAAACTTTACTTTTTCTCCGAAACCATAGAGTTTGCCACTCTTTTGATGATTAGCAGGTGTATGGCACTTCTCGCACACCGTTAGAAGTTCGTTCAGGCTGCTGCCGTGGCGACCTTTCCAATAGAACATGTGATGTACATGTAGAATTGCGCCTTCGTAAGCTTTACGACCGCAAATTTGGCAGGTATAATTATCGCGGTAGAATACTGCTTCCCGTAAGGTTGCCAAATTGTAGCGCGGACCTTTTTGATAGTCCGTACCTTCGGGAATGGCTTTTCCTTCTTGAATAGCTTTTAAGAGCATCGTATCAAAAGAGCCAACTTCAACCGTTGCATGCGTAATGGGCATCGCCGCGCAATACATTTTGACGATGCTGACGTTAAGCTTTTTCTTATGTTTTAGAGAAGGCGCGAGCCAACCTTTATCGTGTTTGCGGTTATCAAAGCGTGGCTGGCGGTAGCGCAGTCTATTTCTGCGGGTACGGCGTAACTTACGACAACTGTCGTGGCAGCCTTTCTCATCTTGCAATGTATCATACTGAGCAGATACATATTCGTGAGATTGACTTTTCACGCTGATGCCGATGTAGTTGTAGCCCACATCCTCACAGATTTCAATAGGCTGTGTGTTTGTTTTACTGTCATACAGTAACTGGATAGTAAAGGGATGATGCTTAACGATTTTTGCTTTTCCGTCTTTCAGAAGATGGCGTACCTTGCCAAGACGGATGGTAGGCATTAAGCGTTCACCATTATTGCTGAGAACACAAACACAAGTGCTCATGCAAGGTACTCCTTTCGTAAAATAGTAATGAAACTATAAGTCAGGGCTTGTGCCCTGTGGTCCACATCGCCAATGTTGTTGTACTGTTTTACCTTTCGGTATGATGCTTGCACGTCTCCTACCCTCAGAGATTTTTAACAAACATCCGCAGAGCTCACCACTTGTGGGGCATGGATAAGGTGCCTATATTATTAGTACACAACGTAGTTTTCTCCACTGCCGGAGCAATGGGCTTAGGCTAATCAACCGGGCTTACTGGTTGTTTCCGCAAGCCAAGCCTAAACTGGTCCGCCAATTTAGACTGGGCTGTTGACTTATCGCGGGGCACTCGTGCGGCTTAGGCTTAATGGCGCTCACCGCAAATTCGTACCATAGGAAGGATTACTCGTTATGAATTTTAAGAAGTTGCAGTTCCGGTAGAACCGAAAACAAGCTATATTGTACGCAGTCCGCAAACTGCGTCAACAAAATCTAATAAAAAAATCCGGTTGCTTTTCAGCAACCGGAGTGGATGGGATTAACCTTTATAGTTGGCGGAGACCTTCTTCGCAAGGTAAACCTGACCCTTAGGCGTAATCAACGTCTTTCGGGAGGTGTGAGAAGTCCTTCCGATGTAGTACACCGTTTCAGTGACCTTGAAGATTCCCTGCTGGATGTACTTCTGGTAGGCAACATTTGCGGAGTCGATGTACTTTTCCTTACGCAGCCAAGCCATCAGACGGTTGCGCCCGATATCGATGTGGTCGTTGGCAAGGCACTTGGCAAACTCGCCGAAGTCCACGTTGTTGACAGAGGCGCTTACTGCGCGATGGAAGTCAACGCTCTCCTGCTGTACGCCGATGACCTTGTCCTGATTCTTGACAGCCTCCAGAGAGGTGACAAGTAGGGCTTTGGTTTTGGCATCCGTATTTGGGAGCCACTGGTCGACGAAAACGACAGGGTCGTTTACATAACCGCCGGTCTGGCGAATCGTGGGCAAAAGTTCGTCAAAGACCCACGTCTCGAACTGTTCTGCTTCGGGCTTGGTAGAGCGGCAGATGAGACGGTACACGTTTCCTTCGGAAATAAATTTGGCAATGCGAGGAATCCCGGCAACCTCTACGCGTCCGGATTTGATACCGTCTTGGCGGCAGTGTGCGTTAAGTTCGCGGGTTATGTTGGTATAGCCCAGCGCTTTGCACACATCAATAGCGCAGAAGTAGAACTTGTTGTCCTCACAGATAACGCGAAGTTCACCAAACATTTCGGAGAGAAAAACTTCAGGAATACGGTTCATAATATACACTCCATTTCATTTTGAGTGGGGTAACGGATTGTTACCCCATCTCGGTTTTTTGACGATAATACGAGCGAACAGTTTTTGAAAAGTTTTCGCGAAATTGTTCGCTTTATACACTATTTGTGGGTACTTCCTCACCGCACAAGGAACAGGTGAATACATCGTCGGCATCTGGACGATGGGTGACTTCGTCGCATTCGGATTGGGCTTCGATAAAGTCGCCGTCTTCGTCCACCAGCAAAGTCTGTGTCACATGGGCGGCTGCGATGAACGTAGTGTTGCCACACTTGGGGCAAGGTCCAATTTTGAGAGCCATAAGTCAAGCCTCCTTCTTCCAGAAAATTTTGCTGCCTTGGAACGCAGCAATTTCCGTGACGTTAGAGAATGGGACCGGCTCAGAGTTGATGTGACCAATTTCGTTCATGAACTCACAGAAACGGTCGTTCTCATCGGGATACCGAAATCCGTTAGAGTGGATAAAAGCGTCAGGACGATGCGGGCAGCAATAGCGGATAGACTCCGCTTCGTAGCCGCCGGTGAACTGTTTGCCATCAATTTCAACAGTCAGCTTGACGTACTTGTTTTTCCCTTTCGGCAAGCTTTCGATGAACGACTTGTACTTCTCGATTTCGGGCTCTTTTGCCTTCTCGTAGTAAGCAACGCGTTCGGCGCGGTACTTGTCGATGGAAGCCTCACGCTGAAGGTCGCGCTCAAGGTTCTCGTCACGCTCGCTGAGACGCTCAATGTGATTCTCCATCCACGCCATCGGGTCTGCGGCAGATTTGAACGCTACTTCATCCTTAGTGGTGAAAAGCATCCGGTGGTCGTTGCACCAAGCGTAGGTAGAGCACATCTGGTAAGTCCGCCCATAGATGTACTCTTCGAGGGCAAGATACTCACCTTCTTTTTTGATGGCATCATCGAAACTGTAATCCGTGTAGTTAGCACGGATAAAAGCAGCAAGTGCATCTTTCAGTTTGAACCAGTCGGCAAGATAGGCAGGGGTGGAGGTCTTAATGTAATACGTTCTGTTCATTAAGTTGGGCAAGGATACCCGTGACTTTAGTCATGGGAGGAATCGCCCATTCACTTCCTTTCGATTAAATAGTTTGTTGCAGGCTCTAATAGCTGCAATTTTTAAATGAAATGCTATTTGTAATGGTTACACCATCGAGTTTCTTTAGAGCGAAATATCCCGATGACCTGCGTCCCGAAATAAAACATTCCTGCCCGTTATAGAGCACCTTATCCCATAGGCGAAAACCTTTAACGATATAGGGTGCTTGATTGGCTTTTCGAATGCCACCTTTTGAGAAGTTTGCTTTATGGGTTTGACGATTGTGATGCCTTATAGCTTTTGTGCGATAGCAAACACTGCATGGTTCAGCAAATGGATGCTTGCTGATACAACGGGCATCGTTTACATGGCTTTTCTTGATGTCATTTTTCTCTCGCAGATTCAACCGTAATGTGATTTCCTTCTTGCCCTTTTTCAACTTCTTTTGGAAGCAGTTTGCCATCCATATCGAAAGCTTCGACAAGACAAATTCCGTTTTTTTTGCAAACTTGAAGCAAGTCTTTGAATGTTGCAATACAGCTTACACCGGGGATTGCTACAAACAAATCACCAGACAGATGACTTGCAACAGATGCTTTCAAACCACCTTCTGTAATAAAGATAGTCTTTTCATCTTTTAAAGGTCTGCTCCAAAACAGTGCTGTATTTTTAGCGGAAGAACCGTTAGGATATCCGGCAGATGTTGCCCAACGGTATCGTTGCTGTTTAAGCTCTGATGCTTCTTTCCATTTTTACTCTCCTTGATTTTTGGCTGAAACAACTTGGAATCGCAGTTTTAGTTAATATCCCAAATATTCGGGTTATCGTACTTGTTAAAGAACTGCATAAATTTGTCTTCCGGCATCTGAGCCTCAGCTTTGTCTAGCATATCGCAAATCTCGGTCTGGTTTGTATTCCCATTCAAGACCTTAACATAGGTAGCACTTCCGGGATTGGCTCCGATAAAATCAGCAATTGCTGTACGGTTGTGTTCGATGGAATTTTTTAGTTCCCACCAACGCCAAGAACGGATGCACTGAGTCAGCGACATTCCATCCACTGCTTCCCAGTAATCGCCGCTTTTTTCGACGGCACTGTACACTTCAATAGGATTCATTCCACCATCTTGGAGTGCTTCATCAATCATTTCAAGAATCTGGAACGGATAGAGTTTTCCATCAACCTCAACTTCTGCATAATCTAGGTCATCGTATACCTCAAAGAGAGTGGCTTCTTCGTCACTATCAAAGGAAAAATCATCATCCTCGACTAATTCCTTCACGAGCTGCGTTTTTCCACTGATGTCAAAGACTTCATGCGTCTGTTTGTCTACTTTGCAGGGCAAAGTGTGAATACCATCGGAAAAGTGATACTTAACCATTGCATTAACGATATTAGAATTATTAACCATTTTGTCTGTTCTCCTTAATTTTTTATTTTTTTCACCATTGCGTTTTAATCAAAAGCGTGAAGAAGCAAATACTCCTTCTTTTTGACTGTGTTTGGATTCATATAATTGCGTGACATCAAAGGAGGAATTTCTCGTTCCTCTTGTATAACATCTCCAAACAAAGTCATTTGCCCCGCGATGGGGATATTTTTGTTAGCTTTGCTTCTTTTCTTTCGAAGGTGCAGGCTTGCCGGAGCAAGCCCGCGACTTTAGTCGTGGGTTATTGACGATATTTCTCCTTATTTATTGTTCCGCAAAGAGCACCGGGATAACGATGTACTGTTCCGGGTACTTGATGATGTCATCCAGCTCGAAATCGTTCGGGCAGCACGACCAGCGGTAGCCGTTGTAGAACAGTTCGTTTGCTTCCGGGCACGGGGTGTTGCAGAGAATGTCAGTGGCGCACGACAGTAGGTATGCTTCCGTAGAGCCCATCGGGATGGTGTTCAAGACTTCCTCCAGAGAAGTCTTGATGCCGATACCGGCTTCCTTCCACCGCTTCAGTGCGAGGCTTGCTGCCCCGATAGCGGAGTACAGAGCACGCTTTCGCATGCCCTCGGCATAGTAGATGAGCTCGCTTGCTTCTCGGCAGCCAAAGATAAGAGAATACTCCTCGACAGGAGTTGCAAGTTCTTTCGTGGGCCACATTTCCTCTGCATCGGTGTCAGTGTCAAGAACTTCGTCGTAAAGGGCGGTCAGAAGCTCAACATCGTTTTTGCTTTCCTGCAGGCAGCGCTTTACTATCTCAGTGTCCGCCTTAATCAAGCATGTGAATCCATACATATTTCTTTTTTCCTTTCTGTCCGACAAACAAAAAAGCAGACCCATCCGAAGATGAATCTGCTTTGAGTTGCAAGACTGTGAATTTTAGTGTACGGCCAAGTGGCAGCATAGAATGTTATCTATCGTACAAGCTATATTGTACGCGATTCGCAAAGCACGTCAACAAAAAGCCGCAAAATCTATTCACACAAACAAAAATCCCGTCTACCCACAAAGGGAAGACGGGACAAAAGGCTTAGCGGTTCTTACTTGCTGTGCAGGTTTCCCAGAACGAATCATCCATCGGAACCTGTGTCATGATATAGTTGACATCGGGCTCGGAATTATCCGTCAGGGAAAATCCGGTTTCCGTGCTCTTGATAGAAACCTCCAACTTATCATCCCGTTTCAGGATATTGTGGAAGAAGTCCATTGCGGCTTCGGGACCGGGCTTGAGCAGGTAGCTGCCAAGTTCTTTCTTTTCGTCACCGCGAACACGCGTGATTGCATAAAGCTCTTTGTTCATCGAACAATACCGTCCTTTCCAGAGGGTTTTGTGATTTTTACAGGCAGTCGTAGCTTGGGTGCTTTGAAATCAAAGAAGGAATCCCAAAACTCTTTGCGTTCCTCAAAGTTGTAGCCGCCTTTTTTGAGAGGCGCTTTGAGGCACTTTACAGCTTCCGGGTCGTTAGCAATCGAAAATGTGGTATAATCCTTGTCATCGATATACCACCCGGCAGGGAGATTTTCAGGGTCTTCTTTGCTTGCTTCATGGTAAATAACGACGCCGCCATTCATTTCCTGAAGAATACCGAGCGCAATGCTCGCTTCAAGGATTTCGCGAGCAAAAATTTCATTCAGCATCGTCAAGCACCTTTTTCCCCTTTGCATCGTAGCGCGTATCCCATTGAGCGATTTGCTCGTCTCCTGCAATGCCACGGAGACTCAGCAAGCAACTGTTTTGCGGATGACACCAGATAGTGCTGGGTGCTTCGTTTTCAAGAAAGGCACCGCAAAACGGGCAAGGCTTCTTGGGGCTGATTTTGTTTGGTCGCAGCATGTTTACATCTCCTCGTAATCAATGTCATACTCCTCGAATGCGTCGAGAGCATCATCGTAGAGAGAATCGTCCACCATGATGCGGCCGCCATCATCCAAATCGTAGTCGATGTCGTAAAGGTTAAGAGCATCGCATGCCTCATCAAAGTTTGGCGTATAGAAACGAACCATTTTTATCACCTCATGTTATTTGTACGGCTCATCAAACGAGCCGTCTACGGTTTCTTTGTATCCGCACGAATCACAGAGCAAACAACTGCAAGCCTTGTGTGTGCGCCCCGTCGGAATACCATGAGTGTCCAGCTCTTTTTCCAAGTACCAGACAGGCTTCATGGTGAAACCGCAGGATGGACAAGAAATAGTGGGAACTGTCATAAAATATTCACCTCACTCACCCATCGGGAAAGCGTCGGTTGCTTCGATGCAGCATTCATCCAGAACGATTTCAAGGTTTTTCCGCAGCTGTGCTTTCAGGGCTGCATCGCCGTGAGAAAGCTGCTGGTTCACCTTGTCGATGGCATCGTTGCCGTCCTCGGCATCAATGCAGACCGTCGTGGAAACAGAAATGACAACATTGTAGACTTTCATAATACATTCTCCTTATTCGTCCATTAGAATAGCGTCAGTTACATTGTAGCGCTTGTGACGTATAGCGGAGGAGATGTCTTCTCCGACCGTTGCAGTCATCTCTGCATCTCCGTTGTTCAGTGCCTGTTCGACTTTTTTGATAGCCTCATCGGGGCTTTCGGCGTCGATGCAAACAGTGGTGGATACGGTAACCACGACATTATAAGTGTTCATATTTTTTCTCCTTAGATATCTTTACTATGTTCTTTGTATTCTGCCCAGAAGAACAGCCGCTGCGCTGCGGTCAACGCTTTTTCTTTGCTATTCTTCCTGTTCAGAGCCTCGACGGTTTTGTCGCAGTCAAACGGATACGGAACCTCATAGGAGGCATCGCCCTTCTTGACCAAGACATAATGCTGCTTGTTGCTCAGATAAGTATCGCCGTTGAGGCACTTCTCTTCTTGGCCTGCACAGAAAACATAGATGCGGCTATATACCGTATCCGTTTTTCTATCCATGACCTTGATATAAGCGGCCTGATGCGGCTCATTGGGAACGGTTCGATAAAGATTTTCCACCTCTTCCGCAGTAGCGAGTTCCATCACCTTGACATCGAACCGCTTGAGGTCGTCAACCAGAAGCTGTTCACCGGCGCTGTGCAGGAATTCCATGATGGGATGAAAGTCTCCGACTTCGCGACCATACAGCTCTCCTGCATAGGCATATGTACGGCAGAAATGGAAAATATGGTTATCGATGGACTTCTCGTACTCTTTGAGTCCCTGATGCGTGAACGCGAATCCCATGGTTTCATAGTTGTTGCTCATGGGAGTGACTTCCACATTCCAAGATGCGATATCGGTCACTTCCTTGTACGCATCTATATAATCCGCTTCATCAGCGACAGACAACAACAATTCCGGAATATCCTTCTTATCCGTTTTCCGCAGCTTTTCATACGGGATGTACGGCAAGTCTGGGTTTTCCTCGTTGTATTCCCGAATGGAATTGTCATCGTCAAGGCCGAGCTGTACTTCTACAAGCTCGCTGACGGACGAATAACTGCAGCCATCTTCGTCATAAAACTTGCTGTAATCGATATCTTGACCTTCAATGACAGCGTCATCCAACTTCATGGTATCATCTTTCGGAAGCTGCTGTTCAAGGACATGAATTGGCATATTTGTGCTGAAATTGTCCACGGAGCCCTCGAACTGCAGGGCGGCAAACCGCTTGAGATACCAGCCATTCTGGGGGTCGACCTTCACAGTCGTTTCAGAGGTAGCTATGAGCTCTCTTGCTTTTTCGTTTTCGGTCATGATAAAACACTCCTTTTTTTCATAGTTAAACAAAAAGGCGGACCTCTCGTGATGAGAAGTCCACCTTAAAGCAGAATTGTGAACCGTACGAGCACAAGATGTGCCTTTGTAGAATGGTATCTATCGTACAGTTCTAATTATACCCGACTCGCATAAAGTGGCAAGCAGAAAAAATCTATGGTGCCTCAAGCGATTCCGAATACAGTTGCGTTGTTTTTGTCCTCACGCTGGCGCTGTTCAGAGAATGTCATAGTGTTCATGTTGGCGTTGAGGTACGCCAGCTCTTTTTCGGCATCCTCTTTCTTGTCAAACACCGTAACATTCAGCAGCTCAGCGGGTAGGATGACATTGTCAGTAAGGTCATCGCCGGTATGGATGCAGACTTCAACAGTACACTTTGGCGCACCGATGTTGTCTCCGGCGCGAGTATAGCCGCGCCAAACGCTGACGGTCTGAATGTTTCCGGGATAAACCGTGTTTTTCGCACGGGACTTTGCGTAAATGCGGCCATTCTTGTTGCGGCTGCGCACTTCAGTGACGACCCACACGGGCTGGTCAATCAACGCCAGAGCGTTGGAAAGATTTAATTCAAACATTTTTTGTATACCTCTTATTTTTCATAAATTAGGGCAAGGAGACCCGCGACTTTAGTCGTGGGTTATTGACTGTTGTTGTCGCCTTCATCGATTGCGATGGGCGGCGTCTTGTCAAGCAGCGTCTCGATGGTCCAGCCACAGAGGGTCAGAAGGACTTCGGATGCAGGGCTCTGGTTTCGGATGTTATTTGCCAGATGAAAACCGATATGAGCGTAAGTATCGTCATCGGTCTCAATTTCGTGTTTTACGGTCTCGGCAAAGTTTTCGGCAAGTTCCGTGTTATCAGCGATGACATTCATAGCCTCACTCGTAACGCGGTCTTTGACCACAAATGCATCATCGGCTGAGTAGTCGCACTTTGGGCAATGGGGCTTGGCTCTGTTGCCGGTAGAAACGGAAATGAGCTTGCAGCCACAAGACGGGCAAGTGAAGAAATAGGGATGGTTAGTAGGTAAAGTAATCATGTGCTTACACACTCCTTTTAAAATATTTGTGGTTTTATGAAATGAAAAAAATCATGCACAGGCATCATTGGGGCCTGTGCGGTGTGATGATTCTTGAGGAACTATTGCTCCCCATCGGATAAAAACGGCGGTGTGGAATAGTCTTTAAGAGTTCCGTCCACAAGTTCCCATTGCATACTTCCGCCGCAGCAGCGCACATCGAAACGTGCATAGTTTGCTCTGCAACCGGCGTAGTAAGGAAAACGAGTGAGCCGTTCTTTCAGACGCGTTATTCCATGCCGATTTGTCTCATAGACTTCGACATCGTGGATAAAGACAATTCTATCTTTGTCGAAACCGTACTGAGAACTGATGAACTCGGCAGCTTTCGCTTCGGACTCAAACTGATGCCCATTAGAGCAACGCTTGGTAAGATGGTCATAAGATGTTTTTTGGTAGTGCGTGCCGTACTTATGAGAAATCTGCCAGTCTTGCTCTTCATCAAGTTTGTGCTCAAGGTCCTTGATGGTCTTTTTTAGATGTTCAATTTCCTCAAGCCTTGCGTTATGGAGCTTTTGAAGCCCTCCTTTTTTGAGCCACATCTTGCAGAACTTTGCTTTGTCATCGGGGCTTTCCATATATTCAGCCTCAATTTTTTCGTATTCTGCTGTCGTAACCTCTAAACCGGTGAGCTTCTCGAACTCGGACAACATCATGATTCTTCACGCTCCTTTACTCGCTATAATCGAGCTTCTGACCACAGACAGGACAGCGCTCGTAATGCGGGTTCTCGTAGTAGCCGTCGTCGCAGTCTCCGCCCATATCCGCATTGCAATGCGGGCAGAGATTCGGCGACCAGCTTTTCGAGATGGGATGTTTCGGAATTTGCAGTTCGCAGGCTTCAATAGCTGCATTCAAAGGACGAGTGCCTTTGGCTCCCATCAGTCCTCCGTTCAGCAAATTGGTGAGATACCGAACTGCGTTGCGATATTCGCTCTCAGAAGTCATTTGGAAGTCACCTCCTCCCCAAATAGTTCGGAAATGGCATCGAGGATTTTCTGAGCGTCCTTTACCGGCTTCTCCTCCTTATACTTGCGCCACGCCCTTTGAAACAGCTTTAAGTCTTCAACGATTTCAGAGCGGGTCACATCATCCATCAGCTCAAAAGCTTTGCTCCAGAGGCTTTCCACTTTCAGAGAGTTGAAATAAGGACCGTAGCAGAGTTGAAGCGTGTCGATGCTCTTTGCCAATGCGAGGCATTTGGTGTAAGTACACGAAACTTCCTGCTCCCGCTTGCTCAACTCGCCGTCAAAGACATTTCCGACCACATGAATATCGGAACAATCCCAAAGGAAAACGGGGTCACTAAGACGGTTGGGCTCGCAGGAAACGACTGTAAAACTTGTCAGCGTCTCGTCGTACTTCACAGTACCCTTGTAGCGCTGCATGTGTTTCGCGTCAGTTCTCTGCCAGAAGGTGATGATATCGTCTTCAAAGACGGGGGTCTCTAACACATCATCAACTCCCGTGTATTGCCCTACTGTTTCAGCATATACAACATGCTTCTCAACCTTCGGGTCTTGGGTATAGATGATGGCGCGTTCATAGCCTTTGTTCTGAGGAAAGATGCCACCTGTGACCCAGATGCCAGGCAGAGGTTTACCGGATATGGAGGTCTTTTCCCCCTTGCGCCGAGTCTGACCACGGAATAAGATTTTTCTGGTTGCCATAAAATACTCCCTTCTACGCAAAAAGGCAGACCTCCCGATTTTTCGGAAAGTCCGCCTCAACGAAATTATGAATTTTTGTACGAACACAAAAAGTGCCTGAGTAGATGGTATCTATCGTACAAATACCATTCTAGGCGGTTCGCACATTTTAGCAAGTAAAAAATGCCGCCCATCCGAAGATGGGCGGCGGCTTTTTACTTCTTCGTTCTCATGAGGACTTCGCCTTCTCCGGATACAACGAACCAGCCTGTATCTTTACGGTATTCAGCACTGAACAGGTTTGCGAAGTTGTACCCTCCGGAAAATTCGATGTATTTCAGCGAAAATGTCAGCTGCAAATAAGCATCCGAAGAAGTGCCGTTGCAGTCGTTTTCCAAAGAAATATTCAAACGATAAAAGTCCGGACGAGCGAGGTACTTATCGACAATGTCCTTGTCGTAGGTGATGTCGTGGAAGCAGCAGGACGAGAATGTCTGCAGATATACTTCGCGGTATGTATGGCAGAAAAGACCACACTTATCGCGCAGATTCTCCGGCCAATTCACCTCGATGCGACCATTAGGTTTGAGGCATGGTACAGGAGGCTGCTCAACGCCGATACCGTAATAGCGTTGGACGAACTCAAACAGCGGCTTCCAGTCGATGCGATTATAAAATTCAGTCAGCTTCTCGCCATCGCGGAGCTGGTAGGTTTTGGTTACCATATGCATTTATCATTACTCCTTTGTTTGTTGGTCTGTATTTTCAAGGGCTTTCTCGTCCAAAGCAAAATACTTATGCGTGAACCAAAAATCTGTCGGTTCCCGTTCTGCGTCCGGGAACAGAGAGTTGCCTGCTACGACAACTCCCGGAACGCCAATACAGCACATCTGGATGTAGCACATCTTGCAGACCAGAGGGTCAATGTCTTGCGCTACAAACAAAACATACTTGTCCCAGTCCGGGTCAGTGGATTCCAACTGCTCGCGCATTGCATTGTACCCCGCCAAAAGCAGACATCCGGCACCACAGCACGGGTCGTTTACGCGCCAGATACGGGTCTTGTCCAGAACGAAAGAATCCGGCATGTTTATGCGTGCCATCATCTGTCCGACATTGTACGGCGTGAAAAACTGCCCGGCTCGGCTTTTGCTTAATCCGAGATTATGGTAAACGGTGCCAAGAAAATCCTGCTCAGGGTTTTCCAAGAGCGCGGTCATTGTGATGGCGGTAAGCACCGCAAACTGCTGTACGGTCTTTTCATCGTATTTCTGGACGATGGCATTGTACTGTTCCTCTCTTGTGTCTCTGCACCGCAAATCACAGGTGTTCGCAAGTGCAATGGCGTGCATATCGATGTAGTCATACCAGAGTTCGCTGCGACCGTATCGGGCGCTCATCTCATAGAAAACCTTGATAAACTCATCGACCGGAGAAACCGCTTTTTTCGGGTTGCTCATAAAAACTCCTTTCATCCTAAAACAAAAAGCGAACCTCCCAAAAATCGAGAAGTCCGCTTATTTGCAGATTGTGAATTGTACGAACACGAATTGTGCTTTAGATAGTATCTATCGTACAGTTCCTATTTTATGCGGTTCGCACATCGGGGCAAGTACCAACTACTGGATTTCGGCTTTCAGCCATTGCAGATACCGGTATCGCTCTGCTTCGTTCTGAATCCCCTGCAAAGCGAAAGTTACGAATGGAACATCTGTGCAATGGTTGTACAGCCACGATTCGAGGGCGAGCGCTTCGAAAATATCGTTGTAGCAGGTGCTGCGCCGATAATATTCGAGGTCCTCATCTTCGATTTCGTAGTCGAATTTTGCGTGGATTTCTTCCGCCGTATAGTTTTCGGCCTTTGCGGCGGCGTTCGCAAAGAACGGGATATTGCCCTCCTTCCAGTCAGAAAGCGGGTAATCTTGGTCGCAGGAATTCTGGAAATATATACTCAGCGGCCACTTTTCGCTTTCACTCTCAGACGGCATCATGATGATACCGAGCAGCTTGTGTTCCTCCCAATAGAGAAAGCGGAAAGTAAACAACGCCTCAAGCCAGTACCGGTCGGCAGTATCCGCAAGTACATTGGCTCTGCGGTTTTTGCTTTCCTCGTCCGCAATATACCCGGTACGAACCGAAGGGATATAATATCGATTATCCCTGATGGTTTTCCTGATGTTCTTTTCGGTCATTTGCGATTGCGTGTATTCCAGCGCAATCGCCATAGCTTCCTGCAAACTGTTTGCTTGTGCAAACCCCATGTCAAAACCGTAACTCATGGTATGGCACTCCTTTTTGTTTGACTGGTTTATGGTATTGGTGTCAGATGCCAAGACGCTGGGCAGCAGTCTCGATATCGCAGAAGCACAGAAGCTCCTGACCATATCGAAAACCGTCAAACCCATCGCTGTAAGAATAGTCGATACGACCTTTGCTATCGCGTTTGACCAGTTTCTTAAAAGCATCTTCCAGAGTCGTTTTGTCGTTATTTACGGCCTCGGTGACCCCGCAAGGAACGAAAATCCTAGTAGCAAGAACGACAAGTTGTACGGGTTACGTTGTTCGCCATTTTCAAATACACTCCTTTTTTGAACGCAAAAAGGCGAACCTCCCAAATTCGGGAAGCCCGCCTTAAAGCGAAATTGTAAATTGTACGAACGCGGGAATGCGCCTAAGTAGATGTTATCTATCGTACAAGATTCATTCTACGCAGTTCGCACAAGTTCGCAACGGCATTTCGATTATTTTCCGAACAGCGGGTTTTCCCAAAGAACCTTGCGCCCGCTCGATACGGAAACGACAACCTTGAGCGAAATACTGTGCTGGTGTCCACGACCGTACCATTGGCAATTTTCTTCCTGATGACGAACCGGCGAAATCGCGAAGGTGTCAAGGCTTTTAGTTCTTATCGTGTCGTAGGACTCAATACTGGCAACAGGATACACGACTTGCATGGACTTGCCGCCAGCCTCAATGTTCAGACGAACATTTTTGCGGTCTTAGACAGCAGCCATCAGATTCTTGCAAACGCTTTCCCAGCAAGAAGGGTCCGCGCTGAACGCATCCAGATGTTGCCGGGCCTGAACCAGATATGCCACAAAAGGTTCGGCAAACTCCTTGGCGAACGAATCCCAGATTCCAGACTGTTCCAGAACCTTGGCAAACCGCTCTTCCCATCCGGTGGGGTTTGCAAGGTAGTCAACGACAACAGAATCATCGAATTTCTCCAGAAGTTTCAACATCACGTCGAGCGAAGTGGTATCGTTGTTCCGGTCATAAACATACTGCTTCATGGCGCTGTCGTATGTCAAGGATTTGAACTTTTTGTCGTTCAGCATCTCAGCAGAGGGGGTGTAGGTCTTCTCGATGTATGCGAGAAATTTTTCTCTCATTTCAGCCGTAACCCAGTTGGAATCAGCCTGCCTATAATCGTCAAAGAGCAGAGCAAACTCAACAGACTTGCAGTAGGTCTCTTTGTGGTCAACGATGAACGCCATGAACTCGAGACCATTCTTAATGCTGAAATGGTTTACGCCCATAGCCAGAGGGAAAGAGAAGGAACTCTGCGCGTAGAGGGCTTCGACATAATGTTCTCCCTTAGCCAAAGGAACGCGTACAAAGCGCCAAAAAGTAGTGTTTCCGAAAGTGCTGGTGACAACACCTTCCAGAACGGTATCCGAGTCATTTGCAATATAGGAATCGAAGATTTCCTTTGTGATAGTTTTGCAGTACATATAAACCTCCTATGGCTTAGACCTTTTCCTTCAGAACGATGTAATGGAAGCCGACAAGCTGCTTGGGCACATCAACGGAGGACTCGTCGTCCGGGTCGTAATAACCCGTCTCGACTGAAAGCCCCATAGCTTCCATACCGCTTGCAACCACATCGAGCTCCTGTTTGTTGCGAGAAACGATAGTGTTCTCCACAAACTCCACAGTGTTCTCAGATTTGGATGCAAGGCGCTTGCCGTAAGTGGCATAATCGAAATTCTGAAGGAAAATCCCGGAGGAAAGGTCACAGAGTTGCTTTTCGGTGATGGCTTTCTGACGATTCAGATAATCGTCATTCATGGATTTAACGCACGTTACATCTTCATCGACCCAAAGGATGCGTTTTGATTCATCCCCGTCAGCACGAATACCGTCAGCAATGATGGCAAGAGGCTGGTCAGTCTCCATATCATCATCACCGGCGTAAAGATGACCCATTACGATGTCGTTGGTATCGTTCGGCAGCTCGAGGCGGAACCAAGAACAGTGGCGATGGCTTTTAACATTATCGGTCGTAAGCCAAATGCCGGGATAAGACGCTTTGGTTTCTTCACCAAGAGAAAATTCCGCATTGGCACTGTCTGCGCCAAGAACTGTTGATACGGTAAGAGAAATAGGCGGTTTCTCGTCTTTCGGCCAGAACACCTCGATAACTTTCTCGATAGGGACGACGACAGATACGGGTTTTCCGCTGAAATTAGAAGAAAGTTTCAGTTCCATGTTAATGTACTCCTTGTTATAATTGGTTGTTTTTAGATATCGACGTAGTATCCCGTCAGAGAATCTACCTCACCGCTGCGTTTGTCTTCCTCAGGGTCGAAATATCCGGTACTCAGGGTTGAAATATCCGGTAACGGCATCGAAACCCATTGAATCCAACATATCCGCAATGCGATTTACAGTAGTTTCGTCCTTTGAGACAATCATGGATTTGTCATACTTTACATAGCCGTGCGTGGCTTCCTCCAAACGCGTTCCGAAATCGGCGTAGCTGAACGGTTGGTCAAACTGTTTCTCAGTGGCGGCAAACAGCTTATACTTGTTTTCACCCTCGGACTCTTCACAGAAATCCTGAACGCTGACGGTTCTTTTGTTCGCAAAAACGATTCGCGGAGAATCGTCATCAGCTGCCCGATAGCCGTCCACAATGCGAAGCAGCCAATCATCGCTTTCCGTTTCGTTGTTGCCGGAATACAAGTATCCGGTCACGAACGGATTCAGCGTGTTCGGAGCTTCAAGAGAACACCAGAGTGCCTCTGTGTCAAACTTTTCATTTCGACTTTCAAGGTCAACACTCAGGTAGTTCTCCTCCTTCTCATCGCAAATCGTCATGGCGGCAAGGATGGTCTCATCCTTAACCTTGGCAGACATTTCGATGCGGTTGGGTTTGCTGCTTTCGTCGGTCCAGTATTTCTGAATCAGGTCTTCGATGGGAATGACAACCTTTTCGCCATTATTGCCTTTTAACGTGATGTCCATAATTCATTCTCCTTGTTATTTTTCGATGTAGTCGCAGATGTAGTTCAGCATACCGTTCTTTTCAAGGTCGTCGCCGATAAAGCCACTGCAGGAATCAACGACATTGCCGTCTTCGTCCGTGATGCAGTATTGCCAGCAATTTCCTGCCAGATAGTCACTGTATGCTTCGAGTTCGTTGCGGATGCAGTCCTCGGCGCGGTGCATGGCTTCACAGCGGGATACGGGAGTATCGGAAATTCTCTGCTTCATGAAGTCGTTGATGTTAGCGACCGCAAAGCCGATGCAGGCTGAATCCCAAATATCAGAGAACGGAACCGTGCAGAGTGCAATGCCACTATGCTCATAGATATAAATGGGCAGAATGGCATATTCACCTGTTTTCGCAAGCGTCCGCTTTGTTTCGTTCAGGTGGTAGGCGCTGTCGATGATATCGCCTATCTTGCGGCGAGGACTTTTGAGACAGTAAAAAGTGGCTGCATTGCAGTCATTTTCGCGTGGGTTTTCGATGTCCGTGTCACGGCTTATTTCGAGGCACAGGTCGTCTTTGAGGGTGATTTCTCGGTAATCGTAAACGGTCATTTGGAATCTTCCTTTCTGATAAATGCAAAAAGGCGGACCTCCCAAGAATCGGGAAGTCCGCCTTAAAGCAGAATTGTGAATTGTACGAACGCAAGACGCGTTAAAGTAGATGATATCTATCGTACAGTTACTATTCTATGCCATTCGCACAGTATAGCAAATAAAAAATGCCGCCCATCCTTGGATGAGCGGCGAAGAGTTATATTTTAGATATGGAAAACAGTCCACTCGCGGTTTGGATAATCGTCGCAGAAGCTTGCGAAGGCGAGCGGCGCACCGTTGTCTTGGCTGTCCTTGTTAGAGTGTACGAAGACATTGTAGTCTTCCATGTTCTCTACGTCATCAGCCGTGGCATCTTCGTCGAAGACATCGTTGACGCTTTCCGCATTTTCCTCCCAAATACTTACTTCGTTAAGCCCTCGAATTTCGGATTTTTCCAGAGCACATTCTCCATATCCGAAGTATAGATTTCTCGGATATATTTCACCGGAATACGGGTTGCGAACTCGATATTGTGTTTTGCCAAGAAGTTCTCGACCTTCTGTTTCTTAGAAGGACGCTTCTTAGCCACAAAGGTGCGGAGTGCCTCTTCGATGACAAGTGTATGGCTGGTCAAGTCACTTTCCACCGGATATTCCAGAGAAATTGTGTCTCCGTCAATTTCAATAAGAAGCTGAACATAATTGTGACCAGAAACGGAACGATACAGATTCTTGTAGTATTCTTCTTTTGTTCCGGGTACGCTATAAGAAGCAATCAGCTTCTGTGCAAGTCTTTCGGAATTCAAAATATCCGCACCCATGGAAGAACTGAAAGGGTTGATTTCAATGCTTGGCAGCAGCTTATCAGCCTCATGGATTGTGCGTTCTGCCCACCCAGTAGGGTTGGCGAGATAGTCTACCAAGAACTTGTTGTATTTTGAGTACCATGGTTGAATACTTTTAAATATGTAGCAAACGATGACACCGTACATTTCATAGGGATTGGCATAATCTGGGTTGCCCTTGACTGCACGATAGAAAGCAATTTTATTTCCTTCGTAACGGTAGTACGCATCTTCTTTAGCCACTGGATTCATTTTGACAAGCTCATCGTAGAGCGATTTCCCCATCGCACGAATTGCATCGATGTCGTCACAACCCTTATCGAAAAACATATTGGAAAAAACTTTGCTGTAGAAATGAACATCAGAAGAATCCACAACAAATCCCAGATAATTTTTTTGCGTATCCGGCGCAGACTCGTATTGGCAGCTCAACACATCTACCTTGTGTTCACCCTGCGTTAGCGGAGTAATAAAGAATGTATAGGGGCCTTTACTAATTTTGCTTTCCGAGACAACGATTCCTTCAAATTTTGAAGCGCCGGTTTTGAGAAGATTTTTAAAATCTTTGATAGTGATGTTGTTCATGGTGAACTCCTTTTCCGTTACTTTTTTGTTATTTTTCATTCCAGAACGTCTGTCTCCCATAACAGACTGCTTTTACACAGCTAATAGGGATTTTGTCATTCGGCAAGCTGTGCTTTGTAAGGAAGTCTTCCGCTGCACGCCGCATACGCAGAGGATAGATATACTCCGTGGGTACGGAATCTTCCTCAACTGTCTGCGGACATGCCATTTCTGTAGCCGGATACAGAAGCTTCATCACATCGCCGTCGATTTCGAGTTGCAAACGCACGGTTTGTGCATCACCAAAAGCAGAGAACATTTTCTTATAAGCGCTTTCCTTGCTTCCGGGTTTATTGTACTTGTCGACATAATGCCGTGCCATGCGTTCGATAATCACGGCATCTCGGCCTACGCTTGCGCTGAATGCTTGGTGTTTGCCTTCGACATAGAACTTATCAATCATATCGATAGCATAATCTGCCCAGTCTTCAGGAGATTCCAGATAACGAATGAAGATGTCAAAGCATGGCTGAGTATCCGATGCTCGCGGCATAGGTGCCTGAACAACTTCTGCCAGATATGTCAAAGCGCTCTTATAATTGTCATTCCCGCAGATAGCCCGCTGGAAAGCAATCTTTTGTGCGTTGGCAATATAGCAAGAGTTGTTTGCTTCCTCCTCCGTTTCAGGATTCATTTCGCACAGCTTTTCGTACAACAGCTGAGCCATCTTCAGATAAGTTTCCTTATCTGCAACCCCGGAATAATCGTTCGAGAACAGGTTGGCGTAATTGTGCGAATAGAAAGCTACATCACCTGCTTTAGAAACAAGGCCGAGATAAATAAGCTCCTTTCGGTAATTCGGCAGTCCGCTGTGCCGGAACTTCTGTCCGTACAAAGCACATACCTTTTCACTGATGGGCATTTTCACAAAATGATAATGCCCTTTGTTCTTTCCGGAATCAGAAATGATGTCGCCATCAATAATCTGAACTCCGGTTTTGAGAAAGATACTGAAATTCTTTTTGGTAATCTTGCTGATAGTCATATGACATTTTCCTTTCTCGGTTTGTAATACAAAAAGCAGACCCATCCATAAAGGATAAGTCTGCTCAATGCTTACAGGTTGTGAATTGTACGGCAGCGATATTGCTGCATAAGTTGGTATCTATCGTACAATAACTATTCTATGCCATTCGCACAGTATAGCAAACAAAAAAATGCCGCTCATCCGAAGGTGAACGGCAAAAATGTTATTGGGCTTGATTCAGAAGTTGACTGAGCCAAGTTGGTCGATATGTTCCAATAGGAAGAAGCTGCCCGTTGCGATATTCCGCAACAAGCACAAATCCATTGTCATTATCGAAAAACTTAGCTTCATCGCAGTACGGCAAAATTTTGAGGACATCCTCGAAACGGTGAGAAAAGCGGGCGTTAACATCCTTAGCTGGAATATCGTGTCCCCCACGCTCTACACGGTTCCGGATTCGCCGAATGCTTTCTTCGGCAGTATCAAGACCGACATAGTACAGACGGATATAATACCCAGCTTCTTTTGCACGCTTGCAAAGCCGCTTGGGATATCCACCGGAAAGCGTCGTCTCTTGTGTGAAATTCACACCGTCCTTTAAGGCACGCTCTATACGCTCAACAGCGAGTTTGCCGCCTTCGTATTCGTCACCGCCACACTGAATGGTTAGCTTGTCAGGGTCAACCACAATGCCGAAATCGTTACGTTCAGAACGCAAAGAACCGGTTAAACTGGATTTTCCTGCGCCATTCACGCCGCCAATCAGAGTGTAAATTTTCATGGTATCACCTCTTCACTATTATACCACATTTTGCGACACACGGCAATTGTTTTGCTTCTCAGGCAATAAACCGTTAAAAGCATATTCTACAATTCCTTGCTTGTAGTAGTTTTCGTATTTTTTTTGACACACTCCCACGATTAAAATTGTGGGATTCTACTTCAACGAGGCTGCTGGCTGACCCAGTCTTACGCCTCTCGGTAACGGCATGGTGCCCCATCCGTGAGAGTATTTTTACGCAGGGTAGCCCATTTGGACTAATCCCATACGACATATATTGATAGCTGCATTGACGTCTCTTTCGTGGTGCGTACCGCAAGATGGGCAGTCCCACTGCCGCTGCTTGAGTGTGAGCTTCGGATAGATGTACCCACAGCGACTGCAGCACTTGCTGGATGGAGCAAAACGGTCAATTTTCACAACCTCCGTGCCACAGTTGGATGCTGTCCACTCTAAGATTTTGACAAACTCACCAAACGCTATATCATTGATTTTGCGTCCCCAGAGTTTTTGCATCCCTGCAATATTTAAGTCTTCAATGCAGATGATAGTGTAATCCGCTATCAGTTGGTAAGCAACCTTAAAGAACCAATCAATGCGTTGGTTACATATTTTTCGATAGAGACGGTCCAACTCTTTGATTGCTTTCTTACGGTTATTGCTTCCCGGCTTACAGCGTGAAATATGTCTTTGTATCCGTTGCAGCTCTTTCAGAGAGGCTTTATACCATTCAGGGGAATCTATCACGCTGCCATCATCCAAGTTGAGGAAGTGCTTCAAACCAAAATCCATCCCGACAGCTTTACCTGCTCGTGGAAGAATTTTATTACATTCCTCTTGGGTGACGACAAAGAGGTAGATATCATCTAATTTGTCGCGCTTGACGGTTAAGGTTTTCACTTTACCCTTCAAAGGACGAGAATCGAAATAGCGATACTTCTTACCGTTGATGGTGACGCTGCCTTTGCCGTCAAACTTATAGCCTGCCTGTTTGAGTGTGAAGCTTTTATACGTCTCGCGCTTCTTAAATTTTGGCAGTGACTTCTTGGTAGGATGCGCCTTTTTCTTATTATCAAAATAGACTTTATAGGCACGGTCAACGCGCTCCACCACATCCTGAATAGCTTGGCTTCCAAGATTATGCCAGTGACCCCACTTGCGGCGCTTGCAGATTTTAGTAATGTACTTTTTCAAATCATTGGCTTTGAGCGTTTTACCATAGACCAAATAGTACATACGCCGCATAGCAATGCAAAAATTCCAAATCTCGGAGGCAATTTCTACCTGCTGAACAAGATACTTGTTCTTCTTGTTGTTGTACAGTTTGTACTTGTAGGTTTTCATTACAAGACGCATGAGCAGTAGCCTCCTTTTCTTTAGAATCTACTATCTATGGTACGCAATTCGCACGCTTTTACAACAAAAAAACGCTGCCTATCTTGCGGATAGGCAGCGTGAATTGATTCGTTCTTAATGCCTTTCAACCCACTTTCCACTTGCCAATCCGGGAACGACTGTACTATAGTACCATTTACTAAAATTGCTATACTCATTATCCAAGTCGTGCAGAAATTCATATATGGCAATGATAGTTTGATTATCACTTGCTTCAACGCGAACTTCTTTCATAGTTATACCGATTTCATATCCAACAAATGACCATCATCAGGCTCATTGAGCCAGTCACACCAGCTCAGGTTGTCGGAAGGAAAGTCTTTTGCGTTGCTGTGAATGTCATTCAAGAAGATAGCAAGGCGCAGTTTGTCGAGGCTGCGGATTGCATCCAAACGAGTTTTAACGACACCGTTTGCCACATCTCGTGCGTAGAGCGCATCGCTGAGCTTCCAGAGTTCATCGTTTTCGTCGTTCGGGTCGGACTTTGGGAGCTTGATGTTATCGGCTTCGATTTTTGCACGAATCGACGCCTCTGCTTCTTCAAAAGTATCAAAGACTTCGCGCTCAGCAGAAAGTTCTTCGGTCTCGAATTGCGCTTCTGCAAGCAGAGCCCAACGTTCACTTTCAGATGTGGTGTTATCCAGTAAGCCGTCGTAGGAATCTTCCAACTGGTGCAGTTTGCTTGGCGTCAGGTCTTCCGCAGGGTCAACTACGCCGTGAACTGCAAAGTAGTTGTCAGGTGCTTCGAAGATATCGTAGAGTTCGAACTTGGTTTCACCAACCTGACGACGCCACTGACAGGTATCGGGGTCAGTACAAATCCAAGTCTTAGCTTCTACTGCTGCAACATTTAATGCGGCTGCGAGTGCGCTGAGTGCTGCAGATACTGCATAATCCTCGCAGAAAATCGGAGCACAAGAGCCGGATGTTTTTGCATATTCATCGAGTAAGTATGTTTCGCTGAGTGCCGTTACTTCTTTGGCGAAGTTGTCTTTGTTTACGATAAACAAGTGCTTATTTGGAAGGGTCATCAAGGTGATATAGGCGTTTTTGCCGTCATCGCTCCACTTGAAATCCCAACCCTGCTTTTCACAAATTTCTTGAAATTGCGGCAGATACATCTGTCAGTCCTCCTCGTTATTTTTTGTATTAGTAAGTTCATACACACACAACGCGGCATCTCCGTAACTAAAAAACGGGATATCGTAAATCGTGCGCACATGCTTGTCGGAACGCATGTGAAACAGCGCCATTGCCATGCGATAGGCAAGTGGTTGCCGTTCGTCTTTGATACTTGGATATTTTACTGCAAGCATCTCGAACTCCAAGGAATCGAGTTCTTCCGGATTTGCCATAATGCAGCAAACTGCGTAGGGTTTATCTGTCATTTTCGTTTCTTTGACATACAAGACTTCGCTGTAGGCGGCTCTCACCTGTCGATAGTAAACCGGCTTGCAAGGAAAGAGTTTATACCATTGCGTAACAGTGCTTTCTGCTTTACGGAGCTCGGCATACAATGTGGATAAAGAACTGCTGAAACGCTTACCGGCGTTCAAGCACTCTTCCATGGACCGTTCGCCGTGGAAAATTTTGTATACGCTATCTGCATAGGTTTGAATATTACGGGATAGCAGGTCACTTGCAGCTCCAATTTCATCAATAAAATTTCCCCGATTGATATGGAAGCTATAGGTGTCCCCTTTCTCATTTTCTTTACAGACGAAGACGGTAGAACCACTATCTGTCGTTGTCCAGCCGTGTTTGTGACAGATATCACGAAATTGTGCGCAGAACATGTGCAATTCACCTCATTTCTAAGTTTATGGGATTTGTTGGTCAGATACCAAGGCACTGAGCAGCGGTTTCGGTATCGCAGAAGCACAGAAGTTCCTGACCATACCGGAAACCGTCGAATCCATCACTGTAGGAGTAGTCGATACGACCCTTGCGGTCGCGCTTTACTAGCTTTTTGAAAGCGTCCTCCAGAGTGGTCTTGCCGCTGTTTACAGCTTCGGTAACCATGTCGTTGAGTTCATCACTCATGTCGATACCAGTTGGGTCCGGATACATCATACTACGGGCGTAACCACGGAAATCGGATATGTCCATAAAGAAATCTTCGTCAACTTCTGCACGGATGGGTGTGTTCAGCTTAATCATTTTATTTTCTCTCCTTTGTGTTTCGCAAACAAAAAGCAGACCCACCCGAAGATGAGTCTGCTTAGATGAATGCAGAATTATGAACTGTACGAGCACCCGATGTGCCTTTGTAGAATGATATCTATCGTACAGTATTTATTATACTTGGTTCGCATGTTCATGCAAGGTGGGAATCAGATTTTCTCAACTTCATCCACACCGTACAAAACATTCAGGCCAGAACCGTTGTCCCAGAGCATGATAAGGCTGCCGATTCCATCGACACCAACAACCGTGCCTTCCGTGCCAACAGGTGGAGCCTGCAGGTCATTCATTTTTACAAGGCGGACACGCGTCCCATTGGGGTATCCGCTGCGAACCATTTCAACAGTTTCTTTAGTCGGTAATGTCATTGTTATTTTTCCTTTTTCTCGGACTGCGTCACGATGCCTTCGCGGCGGTCGTTAATCAGGGCTTTGAGCAGCGTAATGTACTGGAAGAGGTCCATTTCGTCCTTCACTCCGCAGAGTGAGAAGCTCTCGTAAGGAACATTTTCATTGTGGTCCTGCATCCAGCTATCGAGTCCCAGCGTTTTGTAGATGTACTCATAGCATTCGCTGTGCTGGAAACAGTCCATGCTTTCCTTTGCGCTGTCTGGTGTGATTGTCTTGGTCTTTGCGATAGCATCCATAAAGAACGGAATATTGCCGGATTCCCATTTGTTGAAGGTGTGGTCATGGTTATCTTGGAAGAATGCGCAAAGCGGCCACTTTTCACAGACTTCTTTCTGAGGCATCATGACGATGCCGAGAAGTTGATACTGTTCCCAGTAGAGAAAGCAATATGTGAACATGGCTTTCAGCCAGTAGCGGTTTGCCATGTCTGCGAGGTTTTCCATCTGCATATTGCGCTGGCTGTACGGAACTTTCTTGTCGCAGTAATAGCGGGCGCGTACAGAAGGAATCTGGTAGAAGCAATCTTCCAAATCTTTCTGAACTTTTGCAGGAATCATGCGACTTTCCACATAAGCCATCGCGGTTTTTAAGGCTTCGCCACGGTCTTTGACCCAAGCAAAGCCAATATATGCTTTATTGCTCATCAAAGAAACCTCCGCTTTCAGTCTCTAGTATTTGTGTGTGCCAGAATAGATTGCCAAATGAGTTTGGCAAGAGTTTCCGGCGTGTTGAAACGACTCACAGATGCGCCTTTCCAAGTGCCGGTACTGCCGTTGATGCCATTGCGCAGCTTGATGCCGCTGCCGTTCTTTTCTTTCCAGTCGTGCAGGTTGACAGAATAGTCGTCCAGAAGGAAGAATGTTTTGTCGATGTGGGGACGCTTCAGGCGTCTGGCGGCGGTAGCTGCCTTGCTTTCTCCGCACGGAACGAAGATGCGGTGTGCCGCGTCAACTTCCGGCAGGTACACATTCAACCAATCGTTTTTTTCGCCTACCGAGCAGGGGTTCTCCGGCATGAAAGCCGAAAGGACATAGATGTCCAGTTCGGGACGCGTGTTGCAGAGGATTCTTGCCGCGTCCACCACCGTCTGATACGGCGGAAGGTCACGGAAATAATTCTCCTGCAGCAAGTCCTCAAAACAGGCAGCCTGCTTCCAAGCAGCAAGGGTGCCGTCCATGTCGATGAACAGGCGAGCCGTAATGATGTTATCGGTCATGATGAACCTCCTTATTTGGTTAAGGGTGAGTGTTAATAAAGTTTTCGTCCAAAACGAAGAAGCTGTTGTCTTGAACCGTATCAGCGACATACCAGAGTTTATCTGCAACATTGTACAGATAACCATAGGTGATGTTTTCCTCTTCGAGGATGTTCAGGAACAGAGTTTCAGCGTTTTTCAGAACAGCAGAAGTATCGACTACTACGCTGTCGATTTCCAAGTCTTCGCCTCTGTCCCGATGATAGGCAGTTGTTACGCCTCCTTTAGGGCCGTGACGAACAGGTGTATCAAAAGTGTGCGTTTCTCCCTCATCCGGGGCAAGACGCTCACGAACCATTGAAAGGCTTCCAAGGTTAACGAGTGCTGTTGCAAGCTCCGGGGTGTTGTAATGTTCAAGAAGCATCTTGCCAAGATAAGACGGGTAGCCATCAGAATGGCAATAGACGAACTTGATGATTCCTTCTTTGCAAAGAACTCCGATAAAGCTTTGTGTGCTCACTTGTTCTCCTCCTCGGTAGTCGTGACCTCAACAACCGTCCACCAATCCGTGAAATCGGGACCTTTGATGTAGAGGTCGCGATAGCATTCCTCAGTGGTGATGTTATCAGCCCCGTAGGATTTACGATAAGTTTTCGCCTCTTCCTTGAACTGCTTGTAAGCTTCTTCCATGGCCGATTCAAATGTGGGGAACAGGTCGGAAGAACAAACGGACGGGGCGGACATATCACTCATGTAGATGTTTTCCAAAATAAACTGTTTCATGGTATTTCTTCTTCGTTTTTACTGCGGGTCGAGTTTGATGAGGCAGATGTAGATTTCGCCGACATCACCATCTACTTTGAGGCAGATTCTATCTGCATCTTCGCCAACGGTGTCCGGCAAAGAAAATCCGTCCTGTTCCAGATAGCACTGCTTGCGTCTTTCCATCTCAGTGCGGGCGTCATCTTCTTTGTTGAACAGGGCAAACTTATCTGCAACATCGCAATCGGGAACATAGTTTTCTTCGTAAATAAGGAACATATTAGGCTTCCTCCTTCTGCTCGATGGCATCAAATTCCCGTACCATGTCGTTGTCAAGGCTGTTGTTTACAGCATCTTCGATGACAGCGGCGTAGTCCGGGTCTTCTCTGCCGGAAAACATAGAACGGATGGTATCGATTGCTTCATCAGCGGTTTCTGCCTCGACGTAGAACGCGACAGGAACTTTGCATTTGATTTCGTACATTTTTTTCATAGTTAATTCCTTTCTGTAAACAAAAAAGCAGGCTCATCAAATGACGAGTCTGCTTTGCTTACAAACAAAACTGTAAATTGTACGGCCGAAATAGGCACAGAATGTTATCTATCGTACAATACCTATTCTACCCGGTTCGCACAACTTGGCAACTACCCATTTTGCGTGGTGCAGTATTTTTTCGCTGCGGCGCATAATTGCTTGATGTCAGCGGCGGAGTATCCAAAATCGAAATACGCCATTGGTAGTTTCTTATCATCGTGCTGCCACTCGTTGCGTAGGGCAATCCTGTTCTCATCAGAATAAACGAACATATCCGGGAACTTCGACACGACCTCATGTAGCGCATCATCGCTTGTGTCGCTGAAGATATACCTATCCGTGGTGTTTGCCATCAGTCTTACGATTTGCTGAAGGTCATCCGGCGAAAACGAAGAGGTCTTGCATGTGTTTAGACAGTTCGCCAGCAAGGTTTCTGTGTCAATTCTCAGACAACACATTTTGGTTCTCCTTTCAAAGTGGTTCTTTATTTTCAGTATATTCATTTCGCACGAATTGACAACAAAAAGCCGTCTACCTGACGGTAGACGGCTTAATGCTATAGGTTAGTTGATGCGCGGTTTCGTCATGACGTGGACACGATATGTCGTGCCGGTGGTTTCATCTTCCAGCTCCCAGCAGCCGGTGAAGGTGTCACCGGGGTCGGTAAGAGCCACGGCTTTTCCTTTGCGGTCATAGAGGATAGCTTCCGTAAAGGAATCCACATCCGTGCCGCAGCAGCGGATGTCCATATCGAACCCGTCCGGGAACGTCGCCGTTTCACTCAACGTCGCGTCCAGCCCTTGCAGTTTCTTGCCGCGAAGGTACTTATCAATGGTTTCCGCGTACTTCTCGCTGATGTAGATGGTCTTTTCCAGAACGTGGGGTTCGGGAAGAACATCGACAAGCACATGATATTCTGCACCCTTGTACGGTACGATATAGTGGCTGCAGAATTTGTACATACGACCGGAACGAGACAGAACTTGCTCAGAAGAATTCTTGTGAAGGATAGCCTCGTTATACACCTTGCCGTTATTGTCGCACGTCCAAGTGATAGTCATGTCAAGGTCGTCCGGGAAGAATCCGCTGACAGAGATGTAACCAACTTTTTTGTAATCGATGCCATTTTGGAACCCGGCAATGATTCCGTCATATTCTTCTTTGTCAAGGGAAGCGTGTTGGACATATACCCGACGGAAACACTTGCTCAGTTCGTATGTACGAGCTACATACAGGACGGTATCCACCAAATCCTCAACAGTTCCAACGGTCATGGAATCCAGCGTGCGGCGAGCCCAGAGGTCCACACCGTTTTCGATGATACTGCACTCACAGACGTAATGGAGTTTCGGGAATGTTACGCCGACAAGCTGCATACGCAGCACGGGCTCATTGCCTTCGGGGTAGATGTCGTCAATCGGGAAGTTCAGAGGTTCGAGACTTACGCCATCGGGGACTTTGCCGAAGCCCGTCCATTGGCTTGGGTTGCGTTCTGCAAGAAATTCGCTGGTCATGCGGTTGGCAATGCTTCTCGTTATGCCTTCCCATTCCTTGACGGTAGATTTTTCTTCCAGCGTTTTTACGCCTTTTGCAACGGAAGTGAGAAAGTCGTCACCGAAATCTTCTTGGTTGTGGTTCGACTCCTCAACAAGCTGGTCGAGCAGGTTGGCATCGTACAGATACTTCTTGGCGAGTTCTGCCGATACTTCTGCCGAATCGGGGATGTTGATAGCGGTTTTGAGGTATTCCTTAACGGCTGCTTTGTCCTGTTCATGCTGATAGAAGTCGGCAAGCTGTTCCATCTCGTCAAGCGTTATGACGAGGTCATCGTGGGGCTGATTGGTGGTCCCGCTGAGAATTACGGAATCGTCTTTGCGGTTAATAAGCATTGATTTACTCTCCTTTTTGTGCGCAAAAAAGCGAGCTTCCCAAAACAGGAAAGCTCGCCAAATTGCGAGATTATGAATAGTGCCATTCAAATGGTATCTATCGGACAATATCCATTGTAGTCCATTCGCACGTTTTGACAACAAAAAAAGAGCCCCGCATTTCTGCAAGGCTCAAGTGGAACGAATCATGTGTCAGCACAATTCATTCTGATAGCAAGCCATCCTCGTGGAGGATGTCAAAAACCTGCTACCCGTCGCTTCAGGATGACCCTGATTGACTACTCCTCTGCACCGGGAGTGAAGTCCAACGCCGATTCTCAGACAAGAATCACCGATATGGCGTTATACGAGCTCGGTATATCACCTAGGTTATGTATTCCCTGCTGGTGCCCTCGTACTGGCGCAATGAGTGCTCACTGTATAAATACAGCTTCTTTCTACAGCCAGAAAATTCTGGTGCAGGACGTCCCATTGCCGACTGTCCTGACTTTTGAGATATAGCCTCATATTGCAATCCATCGTTTTGATAGAGCTAGTGTGACCCGATGGTGAATATTCAGTCACGCTCTACATTGCCGTTTATCGTACAGTTATTATTCTATGCTATTCGCACGTTTTGACAACAAAAAGGTTATGTATTCCCTGTTTGTGCCCTCGTACTGACGCAATGAGTGCTCACTGTAATATTCAGTCACGCTCTACGTTGCCGTTAACCCAAGCAATCTCGGAACACCTTT
>ERZ1034876.51-NODE-51-length-79824-cov-8.197558_pt1 | contig 79824 bp, 62 predicted proteins | sample MGYA00520698_ERZ1034876 | MGnify/ENA primary metagenome ERZ1034876 (study PRJEB33766, sample SAMN09781723) | gut metagenome | biome: gut microbiome | host: Homo sapiens | place: Madagascar | study: EMG produced TPA metagenomics assembly of the PRJNA485056 data set...
TTAAGTCAATCTGATCTGTGATGCATAAATCTGCGTTGACCATCACTGATGGACAATAACTGCCAGATCCAATACAACCGTTAGACCTGGCGGCAGTGCAGGGGCATACACAGAACGCAATCCACAGCGGATACATCCAAGAGGGGCGGCTCATGCTACAGAATGAGCCGCCCCCCTTGTTTGTGCCTAGTCCGTATTATTGATGTAAATATAAGAGTCGCTCTGGCAGAGTCTCCATTTGGAGTGCCTTGGGTTTTTAAGTCCGGGTGATTTGAGTATTGTCCACTGATGTCCTGCCTGCTGGTGTTGAAAGTGGGTTAGCGGGCGAAAGTCGCATCCAGGCGCGGGTTTTCTTGGCTGCCCATTCGTAGTGGGAGCTGGTCGAGGACACGAAATAGGAGCCCAGGCTGGTCGTCCCCGTCCAGGTGAAATATTTCTTGGTGAAGAGTTCCTCGTTGGTGAAGCTCTCGATCAGATCAAGTATTTGATGGTGTGATATGTCCAAAAGGTCGCGTGCTTCTCTTAGGGCCGTGTATTGGTAGCGCGCGGTGAAGTCTTCGTTGAGCTTGGCGTAGTTGCGCCACGTGTAGGGTTCAGGGAAAAACGCCTGGGGCGTGCCCGCATAGTTGGCACTGACAAAAGTCGTGACGAGGTTGTGCCATTCATGCAGGTGTATCACCACGTCCCGTAGGCACTTATCACGCCGCCAATGCGCCTCGGACCCCTTCGCCAACAGTTGTTCCGGGAAGAGAGTGCAGGCTTGTTCGGGCGGAATCGCGTCCCAGAGTCTCACGAGCTTGTCGTAGGAGACGCGCGCTGCCTCAAGTAGCTCATCCTTGGTCTTTGGTCGGGGCATTACGCCACCTCCCTCGCATGAAAAACGAACGGCGATTTCGATTTATTATTCCACGAACACATGTGCATCTTTATGGAGAGTAGCTGTAAAGGTACACGCGTATGACAAAAGACGGAACTGCCCGAGGAGGGCGCAGGATGCGTGCCGGCGCGAAGCCTGATGCCTTGCATGACAAGCTCGAAGTTCGGCCTGCTCGGTAAGCACCCGATCACGGGTGCGGCAATCGCCAGTCCTTTTGTCGCTATGATCCAATCAGGCTGCCAATACGTAGTTCACGCACTTTTCATACAAAGCCGCCTTGGTCGGCGTGATCCCGAACGCTCCATGCAAGTCTTTGATGAACGACTGCGCTTGCTCACCGGGCTCCTCCGTCCAGTCTGCAACAACCTTCGCGCAGCGCCTGCGGATTTCGGCGAGTGAAAGTGCGGTAGCCACATTGCCTCCCTTATTGTCTAAGGCAATACTAGCCGGGAGTACGGACAATAATTTGGAAGCAGAGCAAGCCAGGCGCGTCCTTGAAAGCTTCCCACAAGCTTCCCACTCAACTTCCCAAGTGGTATGATGAGTGGGAAGTTAAGTGGGAAGTTAGTGAGCAGTCGATGGATACTGAACGCTTAGGGTCAATCGTTAACACATTGCGCCTGATCGGAACAGACAAGCAAGCAATCGAAGTCAAGAGCAATGTTGGCAAATCAATTCGCGAAACACTCAGCGCGTTCGCGAACGCCAACGGCGGCCTCGTTATCGTGGGCCTCGATGAGTCAAATGGCTTCTTGCCCGTGGACGGCTTCGATGCAGCAAAAGCTAGGGATGCACTAGAAACTCGATGCGCCCAAACCACGCCCCCTGTACGCCCCCTCATCGACACAGTTCCCTTTGAGAACTCGTTGGTTGTCGTAGCACAGATTAATGAAATGACTTCCGAAGACAAACCTTGCTACGTAACTGAACAGGGAAAGTATGGCGGTAGCTATATTCGGGTTGGTGACGGCGACATCCGCCTCACGCAATACGAAGTCGACCGCCTCATTGAGGAGCGGGCCCAGCCTAAATGGGACGAACAGACAGTGACAGAAGCGCAACTTGAAGACCTGCATTCAGACACTGTGAATGCCTACATGACTGTTCAACGCAAACGTCGTCCCAAAACCTTTAATGACGGCACCGAAACTGCGATGAAACGTCTACGCATCCTCAAGGGCGGACACCCAACCCTGGCGTCCTTACTTGTTATGGGTGAGTATCCGCAAGAATTTTATCCACGCCTCACCGTGACATTTGCCAGCTTCCCGGGTACAACGAAGGGCTCTGTCACTGAAGGAGTTCGACTCCTAGACAGCAAAACCCTCACCGGAACCATCCCGGAGCTCGTTGATGAAGGAATTGAAGTAGTTAAAAACAACATGCGCACTGCCGCTCTCATTGGCGAAAAGTACCGCTCAGATTTGCCAGACTATCCTCCTATCGCAGTACGTGAAGCGCTCGTAAATGCCCTCATGCATCGCGATTACTCACCGCACGCGCAAGGCAGTCAAGTGCAAATAAACATGTTCGTTGACCGCCTCGAAATCACAAGCCCGGGAGGTCTGTATGGAGGCGTTACCCTACGAAACCTAGGGAAGCCAGGCGTGAGTTCAACCAGGAACCAACGCCTCTCTTCTTTTCTTGAAGACGTGAAGTTTCATGCTGATGGAGGCGGAGAAGGTGTTGTGGCTGAAAACAGAGGCACGGGCATCGCGGTCATTCAACGCTCGCTCACCGATGCCCTCATGCCGCCACCTGAGTACATCAACCGGCTAGATAGCTTCACCATTATCTTTCGCCGGCGAAGAGTGGCAGAAAAAGAACGCTATGCAAGCGCCTTTGACCAAGTTCTCACCGCGTTAAAAGGGCAGGCGTCTGCCTCCACAACTGAACTCGTCAAGAGCACAAAACTGAGCCGCACAGCAGTGCAAAATGCGGTGAACGAGCTTATCGCCGAAGGTGTCGTCGAGCGCACTGAGCCGTTGAGGAGCCCTCGACAACGCTATCGCATTAGGGCGTAGCTACGCACTGGCAGCTTCGGTGCTCACGAGAACTTCCCACAAGCTTCCCACTCAACTTCCCAAAGTGTTATGTTGAGTGGGAAGTTAAGTGGGAAGCTGGAAAACACGTACTGGTTAGAGCTTTTTCACCTCGATGAGTGTTAGAAACCTCTGGCTAAATAAGAACCAACAAGAATACGCATACAACAAAGACACGAATAACGTGAGCGTTCCCAATGACAGAAGCAAAATGAGATTATGTGCGATCTATTTGAGCAATTAGCTAAGGGATTGTTCCCCATTGCTGAGCAGGTTCATGATGATGACGAGCCAGATATTGAAGAGCTCTGGTACATATTTGATCATGATGCTTATGCGGCTTTGGCATCCGCGTCAGCTATTCTCATTAACCATGATGTGAAGTTGCCGGACCACCTGTATGAACTGTTCAAAGAGGTTGGCCAGCCTGGCGAATACTTAGATGAAGACTTTGCTGATCTTGAAGAGATTTACCTGCGTAAATAGTTAAACTCTTCTGATTGTTTCCTGTTGGGGTGGGTGAACTTGGTTAGTTGGTTAGATTACAAGCCGCAACGCTTCCGGTATTCCTCGTAGGATTCTTTTTCAGGTTTATAAACCCAAGGACCCTCGGCGATGGTTTCCGGTACAGGGTCGAATCCTGCTTTTTGGAGGCGGTCTAAGACTTCGCCAATGTTGCCTTAACCTCTTCCTTACTTACCTGGTATTTAAAATGGTAGGTGTAGTCTTTAACGTTGTCGTGCAAGCTAATCACCCTCCTTACATGAACTAATTGGTCTGAAGCCGTCTGGGTGCCTGGGGTTAGCGGCGGCGTTTGGTTTTGATGAGTGCGTCCTTTTCTGTCATTTGAAGGTAGGACTTGAGGAGGGTTTCGAGGCGCTCTTCGTTTGAGTTGAATGGTTTTTGACGGAAGGCTTGGTCTACTGCTTTGTCTAGCTGTCGGTGTGCGGCTAGGAGCTGCGGGCTCATTGCGAGTGGGTTGTAGTGGTCTGCTAGGCACCGTTCAGGGTGTAGGTTGCGGGCGTCGAGGACGGCTTGGCCACCAGCGATGATTTCGGCGCGGAGCTTTTCAGAGACTTCCGGTAGCGGGAAGTTATTCCACACCACGGTGTTTGAGAAGCGAAGACGCGATTCTAGTCTGCCCCCGATGGTTTTCTGCCAGGTGATGAACATGGATGAAGAAACTATTCCGAACAGGTAGCCGTCGGGGTCTTCAGCGTTAAAGACCGAGTTAGACGTTATGGTATCTGCGTTTAGACGTGCAGCTGTAAAGAAGTTTCGTGTTTCAGAAACGACGGAGGGAATACACAGGTAAGGTTGCGTAAAGCGCCTGCGTTCAGCGAATAGATGTGGGCTATCGGCTAGATTTTTTGTCGCCTGTTTTTTACTACCGAGACGGAACTGTCGAACAGCATCTAATCTGTCACGCAAAACATTTGAGCGTCGAATCTCTGGGGGGGGGGGCGTCTTCGAGCCACAAGCACCAGCGGTTTTCACCATGGAGTAGCTCGCGAGCTCCCACATATCTACGCAGATATTTGGAGGCAATAGAGTCTGCCTTCACTTCGGGGTAGTCATCAATCTCTACAACCAGATTTCCGCCGTCGGTTGGCTTTGAGCCGTAAGAAACCTTAGGAACAAACGTTGATAGTGGGGTCGAACGCTTCTTCACAAATAGATTGGGGGCGTCCACCAAGTAGGCATTGATGTTCTTGGCTGGAACTGCAGTGGGTTCGCCTTTAATGTCGGCGTAGGTGTAGAGGGTTGCGCTTGCGCGACGTTTCTTCTCCATGCCAATGATTACGCAGTGAACAGCTGCGGCGTCGGCAGCTTCGGATGTCCAAGAGAAAGTTTGGTGCGCGAACTTTATGCGCCAGCCGTTGCTAAACAGCGGGCCAAATAGGGATGGCACGGGCTGGCCTTGCGTGATCGAGTTGGTGGACACAAAAGCGAACTGGCCGTTGTTAACAAACCGGAAGTAGTCTGCCGCCTTTTTGTACCAGCCGGTAACGTAGTCGAGGTAGCCGTCGTATAGGTCACCCCACACGAGTTTCATGTCTTCGGTTTGGTCTACACCTTGCAGGTACTGGCCAATAAATGGCGGGTTTCCAACAATGCGCACGCGGTCTGAAGGTGGGAAAACTTGCTCCCAGTTGGTGCGTAGCGCGTTGCCCACGTGGATGCATTCAACTTTGTCCAGTGGCAGTGTTTTTGGGGGAGCGCCCAGCGACATTGCGAGTTTCTGGTTTGCTTGGTGATCCACCAGGTATAAAGCTGTTTGCGCAATGCGGGCAGGCCATTCCTCAATTTCTATACCCGCAAAATTTTCCAGTTTGACGTTTAGGTTCTCGCGCTCAAAAAAGAGGGTTCCACCCGCACTTGGGTCTAGCTCTTCCAGGCGTTTAAGAATTTCCAAATCTAACTGGCGCAGCTCACGGTATGCAACCACCAGGAAGTTTCCGCAACCACAAGCCGGGTCCATGACCTGGAGTTGCCCGATTCTGTCGCGCAGTTTTTCGAGCCGCTTTACGTCGTGATAGTAGGTTTTGAACTCTGTGCGAAGTTCGTCAAGGAATAGAGGCTCAATGGTTTTAAGAATGTTGATCTCAGTCGTGTAATGCTCACCCAGCTGCCGCCTGGCTTTCGCACTCTTTACGGACTGGAATAGTGAGCCGAAAATTGCGGGGCTGATTTCTGACCAGTTGAACATGCAGGCTTCAATCAAAAGCTCGCGCATTGTTGAATCAAAGTAGGGAATGGATGTGGATTCTCCAAAAATTCCGCCATTTACGTACGGGAAGCGAGAAAGCAGCGAATCCATGTTCGCTGGCCTGGTGGCCTCCGTCTGATTCATGATCTGGAACAGCATTACCAGCTGTGCCCCAAGGTCTGTGCCATCTTCGCGCGTTCGCTTCTCTAAGAACTCGTAAAACAGGTCACGCTCCCACATGCCTGAATCGTCACCGTACAGGGCAAACAGTAAGCGGACCAGGAATACGGAGGATTCGTGCTCGGAATATCCGGTTTTCTCCAGTTCTGAATACAGGCGCCCCATGATCTGTGCGGCACGAATGGATGCTTTTTCTTGTTCTCGCGAGCCAAAAGCGCGGGTTTGAAAACCAGCTAGGAAAGCCAGATCTTCCGCATGTAAGGGAAGCTTTTCCAGCGGAAATTGGACGGTGTCAGCCCCGTCCTCGGCTTCGATATCAAGAATTCGGATCGTTTTGAAATCGGAAGTAATAACGCGACTAGGGCGTTCAACCTCGGCTAGGTCTTCCATATAATCCAGGGCTTGCGCCTCCGCAGCTTCAAGATCACGCCCCGCAGTTTTCATCTCAATCAAAGCTAGGCCGGGTATCAGGGCGTCGATGAATCCTCGCCTACCGGTGGAGGTGCGCTTAGCGCGTTTTTCATACAAAGCCGCCTTGGTTTGCGTGATCCCGAACGCTCCAAGCAAGTCTTTGATGAACGACTGCGCCTGCTGACGCTCATCGCCGGGCTCCTCCACCCAGTCTGCAACAACCTTCGTGCAACGCCTGCGGATCTCGTCGAGTGAAAGTGCGGTAGCCACATTGCCTCCCTAAGTGTCTAACGCAATATTAGTCGGGACCACGGACAATAATTTGGAAGCAGAGCAAGGAATCAGGGACGCCCTTGCAGGCGCAGGAATACTCGCCCTCTAAGGCAAGCATCGCTACGAAGACTGAGCCTCACTCGATCCCCAATAAGTAGTGCAGAGTTACCAGTGGTGACTCCGCGCTACCTATATCTGCGACAACTGAGGGTGTTTGCGTTCCACAACTCCAAACCGTCCCGCACCTACGCCAACACAACTACGCCATACCAGCACGCATCTGACCGGTCTTCGGATCCACACCGAAACCCCAGCGCCCAGAACCGGCCTTCCCATTCCCAGGAACGCGCAACAATAACAACCAGACCCGCTCAACTACCAGATTCTTGCCCGGATTTGCTGAATCGGCAATTCACGGCCAGTAAGCCCAACGAACTGTGGGTTGCTGATAGCACGTATGCTCAACCCTATCCGGGTTCGTGTCTACAGCGTTCGTAACCGATATTTATAACCGAAAAATTGTAGGCTGGGCGAGACGGTCCTCAATAAAAACCGAAGCTCTTCCACTGGAGGGACTTGAGCAGGCCATCATGGGTGCGAAAGAGGGTCTTGATGGTCTGGTGCATCATGCTGATCACGGATCCCAGTACACCTCCATTGCCTACAGCGATAAGCTCTCTGACTACGGGATTAAGTCTTCGACCGGTTCGGTTGGTGACTCTTACGACAACGCGTTAGCTGAGACAGTCAACGGCCTATACAAGGCTGAGGTGATCTACTCCCACCCCTAGGCATCACTACTGACAGAGGTTGAGTACGCCACCCTGAACTGGGCGCACCGGTAGAACAACGACCACCTACACAAAGCACTCAGATACTCACTCCAGCCAACAACATCAACATGCATAATCAAACCCGGCCACCAAGCTACCCCCGCATAAGAAACGCAACAAAACCCAGGAGGCTTCATAAAACTTCTATTTGTTCAAGTTCAGTAGTTCCAACGCGTCGAGGCTCTAATCGAGTGTCTTGGGAATCGTGTCGCAACATGAACTGTCCTCGCCACCTGTACCGGTGGCGAGGACAGTGTCAGTATTCGACTATCTCAGCTTTCTACGATTTGCGAGGAAGCGTTTTAGTTTTCGCGCTGGAAAGACATGGTTGCTTCGTAGGTCTGCTCAGAGGGCCAGCGCGAGGTGATTGCCTTTGCCCTGGTGTAGAACTTCACGCCCTCCGGACCGTGGATGTGCATGTCGCCAAGCAAGGACTGCTTCCATCCACCAAACGAGTAGTAGGCAACCGGGGTTGGGATCGGCACGTTGATGCCAACCATGCCTGCCTCCACGTCTAAGCTGAAGCGGCGGGCAACACCACCATCATTGGTAAAGATTGCAGAACCGTTGCCGAACTCCACAGCATTTACGATCTTGATTGCCTCGTCGTACGTGTCCGCATGGACGATCACAAGAACGGGGCCAAAGATCTCTTCGGAGTATGCCGGCGAGTCCAATGGCACGTCGTCGAGGATGGTTGGGCCGAGGAAGTGGCCGTTCTCGTAGCCCTCAACAACTAGCTTGCGGCCATCGAGTACAACCTTCGCGCCACGCTTTTCTGCATCGTCAATGAGGCCGGTGATGCGTTCCTTAGCCTTTGCGGAGATGACCGGACCCATCTCGACGCCTTCGCCCATGCCTTCACCAACGTGGATCTTCTCAGCATGCTTCTTTACGAGGCCGGCGAGCTTTTCGCCGATCCCGCCAACTGCTACAACTACGGGCAGTGCCATGCAACGTTCGCCTGCAGCTCCGAAAGCAGCCGCAGAGATGTGCTGTGCGGCAAAATCAAGGTCTGCGTCCGGCATGACAATGGCGTGGTTGTTTGCCCCGCCTAGTGCCTGAACGCGCTTGCCGTGCTTGGTTGCCGTGTCTTGCACGATGTGTGCAACCGGCGTTGAGCCAACAAAGGACACGGCGTCAATGCCGGGGTGTTCTAAAATGTTCGTCACCAGTGAGCGGTCGCCAGATAGTACCTGGAATACGCCGTCGGGAAGGCCAGCTTCCTTGTATAGCTCTGCAGTAAGCAATGCGGCGGAGGGGGTAGCTGAGGAAGGCTTCAAAATGAATGCGTTGCCGGTGGCGATCGCCACCGGGTGCATCCACATGGGAACCATCGCGGGGAAGTTGAAGGGGCAAATACCGGCTACGATGCCAACAGGCTGCCTGATGCTGTAAATGTCCACGCCGGTGGAGACATCAAAGGAGTACTCGCCCTTGAGGGCAACGTTAATCGAGGTCGCAAAATCAAGGGTTTCGCGTCCGCGCTGGATCTCGCCGATCGCATCGGAGTAGTTCTTGCCGTGCTCCGCAACAATCAGGCGAGCCATCTCATCTTGGTGGTCGAGCACCAGTTGGCGCATGCGGAACATGATTGCAGTGCGCTTGGACAGCGGCACTTTAGCCCACTCTTTTTGTGCCTTCTTGGCAATTTCTACGGCGTGGTCAAGGTCGTCACCGGATGCTTCCAGAAGGGTGCCTTCAACTTCGCCCGTAGCGGGGTTTTCAACGTCAAGCGTGGCAATAGGGTTGCCTTCGTAGTACTTTCCGTCGACCCAATGCTTAATAGTTTTCATCTGCGAACCTCTTTGTGCAGTATTTGAAAGAGGGAAGGTGTTCCCATCAACGTTTACAGTCTACAACCGCATATAACATTTGTCATGACAAAGGGATCGCTTGGCTGTTTGTGCGTGTAAAAACCCCGATCGGGTGGGATACGCCAAGAAGAATACAAGGCCTATCCCACCCGATCCGGCTCCTATTTAGCTGGCTTGGCGTATTGGCGTTGAGGCTCCTGGTCGCGCAGGTATTCCTCATATGCCTTTTGTGTGGATTCGATGCGAGATACCTGCGATACGGGAACGTCCCACCAAGAGCTGGAAGGCGGATTTGGCCCGTAAAGATCAGTCTCGATGTAAATCATGGTGGTCCGCTCAGCCTTTTCGGCTACGCGGTAGGCTTCCTTGAACTCCTTGATAGTACGCACCTCGATCACGTCAATGCCCCAAGAACGGGCATTCGCCGCTAGGTCCACGTTCAGTTTGTGGCCGTCCTCAGTGTGGCTGGCGCCACCTCCCGCACGATAGCGGGTGCCAAACCGTTGCGAACCACGTGATTCAGACAGTGCGCCAATGGACGCGAAACCGTAGTTTTGCAACAGCACGAAGATGACTTTTATGCCTTCTTGCGCGATCGTGGCCAGTTCCATGGGCAGCATCTGGTAGGTGCCGTCTCCAACGATCGAAACTACCTGCGAGTCAGGTAACGCCATCTTCACGCCGAGGGCGGCAGGAATCTCGTAGCCCATGGTAGAGAATGCGTATTCCACGTGGTACTGCACGGGCGTGCGTGCTCGCCACATGGCCTGTAGGTCACCGGGCATTGATCCGGCCGCATTGATCACTACGTCGTTGTCACCCATCATTTCGTTTAGGGTGCCAAACACCTCTACCTGGGACGGCAGTGGGGCGTGGCCAAGGTTGGTCAAATGGTCAACTACCTTGTCCCATGCGGCTTTTTCCGTTGCGATTTCCTCGGCGTAATCGGCCTCGACGTGGAAGTCGCTGAGTTTTTGGGTGAGGGCAGACAGCGCCTCGCGCGCGTCGGCAATAACCATTTCGCCGCTGTTCTTAACGGCATCGAACGCCTTGACGTTGATGTTCAGGAATCTCACATCAGGGTTCTTGAACTGGGTGCGTGAGGCGGTGGTGAAGTCTGAGTAGCGCGTTCCTACACCGATTACCAAGTCGGCCTTGTCGGCTAAGTGGTTTGCGGCATCGCAACCGGTGGAGCCGACTCCGCCCACGGACTGCGGGTGGTCAAAGTTGATTGCACCCTTACCGGCCTGAGTGTCGGATACGGGAATGCCCGTGACTTTAGCGAACTCGCGCAGTTCTTCGCTGGCGTGAGAGTAGATAACGCCACCACCTGCGATCAGAAGCGGGCGCTTGGCACCCCGAATCATCTGTGCGGCGCGTTCAAGTGAGGCCTCGTCAGCTGGCGAGCGACGAATGTGCCAGACGCGCTTTTCGAACATTTCAACAGGGAAGTCGTATGCCTCTGCCTGTACGTCCTGCGGCATTGCGAGCGCTACAGCGCCAGTGTCGGCAGGGTCGGTTAGCGTGCGCATGGCTTGCATGAGGGAGGGGAACAGCTGTTCGGGCCTGTTAATGCGGTCAAAGAATGTGCAAACCGGCCGGAATGCGTCGTTGACCGAGGTATCCAACGTCTGCGGGTTTTCGACCTGCTGTAGTACTGGGTCGGGCGTTCTGGTTGCGAACTGGTCGGAGGGGAACAGGAGGACGGGCAGGCGGTTGGTGGTGGCCAGTGCGGCGCCGGTAACCATATTCAAAGAGCCGGGGCCAATGGAGGCGGTACACATCATTGCCTGCATACGTTCAGTTGCTTTAGCGTAGGCAGCGGCGGCATTAACTTGCCCCTGCTCGTTGCGCGGCATGTAGTACGGCATCTCGCCGCCGTCTGGCTCGGGGTCAATTTCGTTTTGGAGCAGCGCTTGGCCGATGCCGGCCACGTTGCCGTGTCCGAAAATGCCGAAGGCTCCGGTTATGAAGCGTTGTTCAGCTCCGTCGCGTTCACTGTATTGGTTGACCAGAAAACGGATGGTGGCTTGTGCGACCGTGAGTCGAATCGTTTGGACTTGGTGGGTCATGGCGCGTTCTTTCTGTAGTTACTCAGAGTCGGAGGGGTTCATTGGGGTCATCGGCAGGCGCGAGTCAACTTCTTGAGTTTCCCAGGTTTGACGCACCCAGGTGTGGTGAGGGTCGTCGGTCATTAGCCACACAGAGTCTTCTGCCGGCCCTGCCATTACGTTGAGGTAGTAGAGGTCGTAACCGGGTGCTGCGATCGAGGGGCCGTGGTATCCGTATGGCATTACCACAATGTCGCGGTTGTGAACTTCGGTGCAGACGTCAATGTTGTGTCCGGGGGAGGGGTAGATCCTCTGGATTGCAAAGCCTTCGCGGTCCCCGTCTCCGCGGCGAATTTCGTAGTAGTAGATTTCTTCAAGTTCACGCTCAACTTCGTTGTGTTCGTCGTGCTTGTGAGGGGGGTAGGAAGACCAGTTGCCGCCGGGGGTTAGAACTTCGCAGGCAAGTAGGTGCGAGGTTTCAACTGTGTTGCCCAGCGCGTAATTGTTGACCTGCCTAGAGGAGGGGCCGGCGCCGCGAAGGCCGGTGCCCACTTCTTCGCGGGGGCAGTAGCGAGGCGAGAAGTCTTTGGTGGCTTTAGCGCCCGGTAAGGCGATGCGGGCATGTCCGGATGCGGTGATCGTGATGCCCGTGTTTCGCGGAATGTAGGCGTAGTCCGTGATGTCAGTAAACACGGATTCGCGTCCCTTGATCTCGTATTCTTCGTTCTCTACCTTGACTGTGCATCCGCCCGATAGTGGAAGTACGAGGTATTCTGTCTCGTCACCTTCGACGGTGATTGTTTCGCCGTCAGGAAGATTGAGTACGCGTAGCGAGGACCATTCCCAGCCAGCCCGCTTAGGATCCAGGTCGGTTTCGTATGAGCCGTGCGATGTTGAGCCGGCGCGAACAATGTATTTGCTGTTGTCCGTCATTGGTACTCCTTGGGATTCACGATTGGTTCCGCTCTTTAAAGCTTATGGCGCGCAAAAGCTAACGTCTTCGTCGCTTGCGCTGAGAAAGCACTTGTTTGCAATTGTCGGTCTTTGTGTTTTGTGCGTCAAGTATTGTCAAGACAATTTGAGAAAAAGGATGCTGGCGCACGGCGCGAGTGGCGGGATTTGGAGATTTTAGCCTTTCGCAGTGGGCTTTTAAGTGCCCGTTTGGACAGTGGTGGCGCAGAACTATAGAGGGGTGTCGTCTATGAGCTGGTCAAGAAAGAAACATCTTTGTCGTTACAAATGCTTGACATGTGTTTTGGTTTGGAGTTCACTTAGAGCTGTGGATAGTCGGATGTCCAATGGTGGCCATCCCAGGATTTTCACAGGAGGAACTGTGACTGATTTTACCCCCGGGCCTTTGCTCACTGCGACTAAGCAATTCCCTACGGTCCTTTGGAATGACTCGTCGGATTTGGAAGAGTTGCGCCAGTCAATTTCGTTTGGCGGTGTTGGAGCTACCTGTAACCCAGTGATTGCTTACACCACTATTTCGAAACATCCGGAGATTTGGAACGATCGTATTAAGGCGATTGCAGATGCGAATCCAACGTGGGGCGAGTCTGAGATTGGCTGGCGCGCGGTTAAGGATATGTCTGTCGAGGCTGCGAAGCTACTGGAGTCGACGTTCGAAGAACACAAGGGGCGTAACGGACGCCTGTCGGTTCAGACTGATCCGCGTTTCCATCGCGACGCTAAGGCGTTGGCTGACCAGGCTGAAGAGTTCCACAACCTGGCACCGAACATTGTGGTGAAGATTCCTGCAACCAAGGTTGGTCTTGAGGCGATTGAAGAGGCCACGTACCGCGGCGTATCGATAAATGTAACTGTTTCGTTCACTGTTGCTCAGTGTGTTAAAGCGGGGGAGGCTATTGAACGCGGTCTGAAGCGTCGCGAAGCTGAGGGGCATGACGTTTCGCAGATGGGCCCGGTGGTTACCCTTATGGTTGGTCGTCTGGATGACTGGTTGAAGCACGTTGTTGCTCGTGATCGTATCTTTATCGATCCGTCCGCTCTTGAGTGGGCTGGCGTTGCCGCGATGAAGAAGGTTTACAAGATCTTCCAGGGGCGCGGTTTCCGTGCCCGTCCGCTGGTTGCCGCATTCAGGAATGTGTTGCAGTGGAGCGAATTCCAGGGCGCTGACATGGTTGTTTCACCGCCGTTTAAGTGGCAGGAGATCGTTAACGCTTCCGACTATGAGCCGGTTTCTCGCATCGATGTTCCGGTTGATGAGTACTACCTCGAACAGCTTCGCCGGATCCCTGATTTCCGCCGTGCTTATGACGAGGACGGCATGACGGTAGAGGAATTCGAGGACTTCGGAGCCACTCGTAAGACTCTCCGTCAATTCCTGCAGGCAGATGCTGACCTTGATGCTCTGGTTCGAGACATCATTGTTCCTGCCCCGTAAAATCGTTGCACTTGTTTTATTGAAAGGTTAATTATGCTTCGAATTGGAATTATTGGCGCGGGTCGTATTGGTCGCGTGCATGCTCGCTCCGTTGCGACTCACCCGCAGGCTAAGCTCACTTTGATTGCTGATCCCGTGTTGGATTCTGCTCAAGAGGTGGCGCAGGCGTACGGGGCGGAAGCCACGAGTGATGCTAATGATGTTTTCGTATCTGACAATGTTGATGCAATCATCATTTGTTCACCAACTCCGCTACATGGCGATCATATTGTTGCCGCTGCCGCTGCCGGTAAGCCGGCTTTGTGTGAGAAACCGTTGGCAATGAATAGCGAATCGGTGGCACAGATTCGTGAGCGTCTCGAGGCTCAGGGCACCCCCAATCCACAGGTGATGCTGGGATTCAACCGTCGTTTTGACCCGTCATTCAGTGCGATTCATGAGGCGGTAGAGGCTGGCGAGATTGGTCAGCTTGAACAGCTAACGATCATTTCTCGTGATCCGGCTGCTCCGCCAAAGGAGTACATTGCGGTTTCTGGTGGCATCTTTAAGGATATGACGATCCATGATTTCGACATGGTTCGCCACTTCCTGGGCGACATCAAGACGGTTACTGCGGTGGGACAAAACCTCGACCCCGAGCTTGCGGACACCGGTGATTTTGATGGCGTTGTAGTAACTCTTCAAAACGAGGCGGGCCGTAGCGCCACAATTACGAACTCGCGTCACTGTGCTTCCGGCTATGACCAGAGGCTTGAGGCTTTCGGGTCTGAAGGCGCACTCTTTGCCGAGAATATTCGTCCTACCACGGTTCGTCGCTCTAACAAGCACGTGACGGATGCTCAAGACCCGTATTTGGACTTCTTCTTGGAACGTTACGAGGCCGCGTATGCGCGCGAACTCAGTGCGTTCATTGATGTCATCACCGATGGTCGCGTTCCTTCCCCAGGACTTGAGGACGGTGCACAAGCTCTACGTTTGGCTGAAGCTGCTGAGAAGGCGGCCAAGGAAGGCGTAGTAGTCAAGCTTTAGCTGTTAGTTTCAACACTTTGCGTGCCGGGTATAGCAGTATTCTCCGGCACGCAAAGTTGTTCGTGAGATGTGGGTTTGCGCGTCTTTGCGCGCAAACCCACATGAAATTGTCGCGTGAACAGACGCGGAAACTGACATCCCATCGAAAATCTTTGTCTTTACAAAGTATGGGGGCTTTAGTAGTCTGTAAATGTCGATCACAAGAGTGGTTGATGTCGGCGCAAGCCGAGCACACAGCCGTGCGGGACGTTTTCCCAAGCGGTTCCGCACAAGGAACCGTAAAGGAAGATCTACATTGGGTACTTACGCACTTACTGTTGCTGCTCCGCACAGGATTAACGTAGAGGCTCGTCCTCTATTCAAATTGGTTGCAGTAGTTTTTGCTGCGATCGTGGCTTCCACCGTGGTTGTTGGCATTGCGACTGACCTAACCGCGATGGTCGTTTTCGCAGGATTCCTAACCGTATTTGGAGCTACTGCTGGCGTTTTCGTCGGTCTGTATCTGCAGCTAAATCGCAGGTAGGCTTCTGGCTAGGCTGTAGAACTACCGCCAACTAGTAGGCGCCGGTCCCAATGGGGGAGCGGTGCTTTTTCTTTGTGAGGGCAAAATGGCAGAGTTCACAACAGGTGCACTGATCATATTGGGATTGTGTGCTTTTGTAGTGGGCTTATCTAAAACGGCCCTTCCGGGTGCTGCCACGCTCGCGGTTGCTCTGCTAGCGGCAGTGATGCCTGCTCTCCAGTCCACTGGCGTTATGTTGCTGATGTTGCTCGCGGGTGACGTGATCGCGATAGTTATGTATCGCAAGAAGGCTCATTGGCCAACTTTGGCGCGTCTCGTGCCAGGAGTTCTGGTAGGACTCGCTTTGGGCGCGTTGTTCTTGTATGTGGCTTCTGACCGCGTGATCCGCGTGAGTATTGGTTTGCTTCTCCTCGCCCTCATTGCCGTGACAACTTTTCTTTTAAAGAAAAATGAACATCTGAACGTAGAGGGGCCTTGGGTGAGAGCGGTTTTCGGTTCTCTTGCGGGTGTAACAACAATGGCCGCGAACGCGGGCGGGCCGGTAACAACGATGTATTTTTTGGCGGCGAAGTTCCCGGTTAAGACTTTTTTGGGAACTACGGCTTGGTTCTACTTTTTAGTTAACGTAGCAAAGCTCCCGTTCGCCTTGGCTTTGGGGAGTGTCGGGGGTGAATCATTGCAAATTGTCGCCCCGTTTTTACCCCTCGTGTTGCTGGGGGCGTTGCTTGGTAAGGTGTTAGCTTCGCGTATGTCGCAAGAGGTTTTTGATCCCGTAGTTACTATTTTGACAGTGGTTTCGGCCGGGTACTTGTTGATTTAGTGCGCCTGATTAGGAAAACTCTATATCCTCTTTTCCAATCAAGAGTCTTGACCAGGCCGAATCTCGCTGATAGATTTGTTAATACAAAGTTTTGGGCAATGTTGCCAAATTCGGCGACGCAATGAACGGACAACGATGTTCGGAGGAAACCAATGACTACCAAGAAGACGATTGGCGTTGGTGTTATCTCCCTGGGATGGATGGGGCGCTTACATGCGCGCAGTTACAAGGCGGTGAGTGAGCACTTTCCTGAACTCGGGGTACAGGTAAAGCTTGTTGCCGCTGCAGATCCAGTTGAAGAAGCTCAACGTGTAGCGGTTGAAGATCTAGGGTTTGAACGCGCTTACGGTGACTACCGTGAGCTACTCGCAGATCCGGATGTGGATGTTGTTTCGATCTGTTCACCAAACTTCTTACACGAAGAGATCGCCCTGGCAGCAGTAGAGGCCGGCAAGCCGTTCTGGATTGAAAAGCCTATGGGTGTGAGCGCGCAGCAGGCCAAGACCGTCGCACAGGCGGCCGCTAAGGTGAACTTGCCAACCGCAGTCGGTTTCAACTACCGCCACACTCCGGCTATTGAGTACATGCGTCACCTGGTGCGTAGCGGTGAGCTCGGCAAGATAACGAACGCACGTGTTTGGTTTATTGCTGATTACAACTCCTCGCCAATGGGACCGCTCACGTGGCGTGCTTCGCGTGAAAAGGCGGGTGCGGGTGTAGTGCCAGACCTGATGAGCCACGGCGCTGACCTAGCTCAATACATCATTGGCCGTATCAGTTCCGTTTCGGCTCTTACGGACACGTTCATTAAGGAACGTCCGATTCCTACGAAGATGGGCTTCGGTCATTCCGGTTTCGAGGTCGGAGACGAGATGGGCCCGGTAGAGAATGAAGACTATGTTGCTTTGCTTGCTCGTTTCGATAACGGCGTGATCGCAACGATGGAGTCGTCGCGAGTCAGTGTTGGCCCCCGTGCGGAATATGTCGTTGAGGTCTACGGCACTAAAGGCTCGGCGCGTTGGAATTTTGAACGTTTGAACGAACTGGAGGTGTGCTTGGGTGTAGACAATGGTGCTACGCATGGATACACGCGCGCTATGGCGGGCCCTCAGTGGGATAACTGGAGCCGTTTCCAGCCGGCAATCGGCACCTCGATGGGCTTTGACGACATGAAGTGTGTTGAAGCCGCGCAGTTCTTGAAGTCGGTTCTCACAGGAGAGCAACACGCTCCATCTGCGGCAGATGCCTGGTGTGCAGCAGAAGTCGATGAAGCTATCGTCGCTTCCGCTGCGGATGGCCAATGGCACGACGTTCCAGTAGTTGAAGGCAAAACTACTTTCGATTCGTGAACGGCAATTTGTTGCCAAATTGTCACTTCAATACAGTTACACCCCTCATTGTTGAGGATCAAGAAAGGAAGTCGCATGAGCAAAGATGCTCGTGAAATCCCAATGCAAGGGATAACCCGCGACCAGTTGGCGAAGGCTGTTAAAGACACTCCACCTTCGGGTAAGCACCGCGGTGTTTTCGCGATTGCTGCTGTCGCTACACTCGGCTCACTGCTGTTTGGTTATGATACCGGCGTAATTTCTGGCGCATTGCCCTACATGCACATGCCGTATGGGGCGGACGGCCTGCAACTCACTGCGTTCCAAGAGGGTGCAATCGGTGGCACTCTTTTGGTTGGTGCAGCTCTAGGCGCTCTGATTGGTTCCAGGCTTTCGGACCGTTACGGCCGTCGTCACAACATTACGCTTTTGGCCATACTCTTCCTAGTCGGTGCGCTTGGTACCGCCTTCGCTCCAAATGTATTTGTGATGTATCCGTTCCGTCTGATTCTGGGATTCGCAGTTGGTGGTGCCTCGGCAACGGTTCCTGTCTACTTGGCTGAAACGGCGCCGAAGAGGATTCGCGGTTCCATCGTTGCTATTGACCAGCTGATGATCGTTACCGGTCAGCTGCTGGCATTCACCATGAACGCGATCATCAACGCTATGTACGGTGGCCCGCAGGTAACTATTGAAAGTGACCCCTCGGGCAACCTAGCTCCGGGTGTTTACTCTTTCGATACGCTGAGCGCTTTCCAGGCTGCCAAGGGTGGTTCGATGAGCGCAGATCAGTACCATGCATTCCTCGATCAACTCGTGGTTGCAGCCGGTAACGGTGACGCGTGGCGGTACATGCTTGTCCTGTGTTCAATTCCGGCTATCGCCCTGTGGATTGGTATTCGTCTGATGCCTGAATCTTCACGCTGGTACATGTCGAAGATACGTATGTACGATGCGATTGCCTCGCTAAAGCGTATCCGCGACCCGCAGCGTGACGGTTCCCTCGAAGATGAGCTCATGGAAATGATTGAGGCTCGTCAGCATGAAGCTGAGGCTGAGGAGTCGAACAAGGGCTTGCGGTATGTGTTCTCGATCCCTTGGCTTCGAAAGCTTATGCTGGTTGGTATTTTCCTCGCCATTGTTAACCAAACTACGGGCGTTAATACCGTTATGTACTACGCGCCTAAAGTCCTTGAATACGCGGGCATGTCCACTTCCGCTTCGATTACGGCTCAGGTTGCAAATGGCGTTATGAGCGTGATCGGTTCTGTTCTGGGTATCTGGCTGATCATGAAGTTTAGGCGTCGCCAAATCCTGATTGCAGACGTAACTGGTGTAGGTATTTGTCTGCTCGGTATTGCTGCTACGTTCCAATTCGCGATTGCGCCACACATTGCTAATGGCACAGTGCCGCCAAGCTGGGCCTCGTTCCTCATTCTTGGCCTGATGGGCGTGTTCATGCTGATTGTGCAGTCTTCAAACGGCACGGTGGTGTGGACGATGATGGGCGAGCTGTTCCCTGCGGACGTGCGTGGCGTTATGAACGGTACTGCAATCTTCTGCATGTGGATTACGAATGCATTCATCACCTGGACGTTCCCACCGATGATGGAGAGGCTTGGTGGTGGGCTTACCTACACGCTGTACGGTGTGCTTAACCTTGTGATTGCGGTGATCTTGTTCAAGGTTATGCCAGAGACATCTGGTCGCTCCCTTGAGCAGATTGAACGCGACATGGAAGAGCGCTATTCCTAAACCAGAGGGGGAGGGAGGCTCGCTTCCCTCCCCCTCAAATTCTTGTCTTAGGCTTTCAAAACTATTTTTGCTTTATCGAAGGAGACGATATGTCTTTCACACTCGATCCAAAAACTGCTATTTCTGACCCGAATGGCATTACGTGGGGTATGCACCCGATTACGTGGCGTAATGACGACATTCCTGAGGTTGGCGCGTACAACACGCTTGAGGACATGCTGCTTGACCTCGCTGATGTTGGGTTCCGAGGCACTGAGTGTGCCGGCTTCTTCCCAGCTAAAGAGGTTGTGAAGGAACGCGCTGAGGCGCGTGGCATTAAGATCGTGGCGCAGTGGTTCTCTTCGTTCATCGTTCGTGATGGCGTAGAGGCAGTGATCCCCGAGTTCCGCGACAAGTGTGAGTATCTGCAGTACCTAGGCGCTACCCGGATCGTAGTGTCTGAGCAGACCGGTTCGGTGCAGGGGGTGCGCGACGTTTGCATCTTCACCAATAAGCCGGTGCTCAGCGATGAGGAATGGGTGAAACTGGCTGAGGGGCTGAACGTACTTGGCGATATTGCGCACGAGTATGACCTTGAACTTGTCTATCACCATCACCTCGGCACGGTCGTGCAGACGAAGGAAGAGACGATTCGCCTGATGGATATGACGGATCCGGCCAAGGTCAGCCTGCTCTTTGACACCGGCCACGCATTCGTGGGCGATGGCGATGTAATGGGGCTGTTGGAAGCCGTGATTGACCGCGTACGTCACGTGCATTTCAAGGATGTTCGTGAGGAGAAGCTGCAGGAGTCACGCGAGCAGAATCGCTCGTTCCTGGACTCGTTCCTAAACGGCATGTTCACTGTTCCTGGTGACGGCATGATTGATTTCACGAAGCCGTACCGTTTCCTTGTAGATCACGGGTACAACGAGTGGATCTTGGTTGAAGCGGAGCAGGATCCAGCGCTAGCAAACCCGCACGAGTATGCGCTTAAAGCTCGTGGCTACGTTGAGAAGACCCTCTTCAATGCGTAGAGGCTGATGCTTTCGAAAGTGCTTGCACACTGTTGAAAGTATCCGGCCCTGTAGCGGGCTTTAGAGGGCTTGTGGAGGTTCGACCATCCTCCGCAAGCTCTCTTTTTATATGGTTGAAACGAGTTCGTTGATCTCCTGGGTGCGGCTATGACCTTGACGTTTTGCTGCCGGCCATGATGTCGAGATACAGAAAAGCTCCCCGTGGCTGGGTTGTTGTGACCGGGCCACGGGGAGTAAATCTGCGATTAAGCGCGGAAAAGCTAGAGGCTCATGTCTACAACTGCGCGACCCTGAATCTTCTGGTCGCGTAGCGCCTTGTAGCCTTCGCCAGCTTGTTCAAGTGAGAAGTGCTTGGAGACGATCTCCTTGTAGTTAATGACGCCTTCAGAGGCCAGATCAACTACCGCAGGTAGATCTTGGCGGGTGCGTGCGCCGTATGAGCCGAGGATGGATTGGGAACGGCGTACCGTGCGGTTAATCTCCACTCCTGCGGTCTGCACGCCAGCGCCCAGGCCGATGGGTACCATGCGGCCGCCGTCTGCAAGGACGTCGAGGGCAGTGGTCCAGGTGGCCGGAATACCAAGAGCTTCGAATGATACGTCAACGCCCTTGCCACCGGTCAGGCGCAACACTTCTTCGCGCGCATCCGTCTTGGCTGAGTTGATTGTTGCGGTGGCTCCGTATCCCTTCATGGGTGCTAGCTTTTCGTCGGATACGTCGATGGCGATCACTTGCTTCGCACCGAATGCGCTGGCGATTTGCACGATGTTAGTGCCAACGCCGCCAACCGCTACAACTGCTACGGTTTCTCCGTAGTGCAGGTCTGCGCCGCGTCGGACGGCACCGTAGCCGGTCAGCGCTGCGCAGCCCAGGATGGAGGCGGGGACAAGGTCGATGTTGTCTGGCGTGGGAGCTACTGCGGTTGCGGGAACAACTGCGTATTCTGCCAGGCCACCCATGGAGTACATGTAGACGGGCTCTCCTTCGAGGGTGGACAGACGGGTTTCACCGTCGTAGAGCACGCCTTTTAGACGGTTCAGTTCAAAGAAGGGGGCGCATAGTTCGTCACGGCCAGAGGAGCACGCTTCGCATTGGCCACACGGCATGAGGAACCCGCCGGCCACGTTTTGTCCGACTTTGAGGCCGGTGTGCTCGACGCCGGGGCCAAGTTCAACGATGGTACCGGCAATTTCGTGGCCGAGTACTGCGGGTAGGGGGAAGGCGATTGCGCCTCCGATCACGTGCAGGTCAGAGTGGCACATGCCGCAGGCCGCAACTTTTACCAGAACTTCGCCGGCGCGCGGGCGTGGGGTGCGAATGGTTTCTACTTGCAGGCCAACTTCGGTGTCGCGTAGTACCGCGGCACGCATGGTTTCGGGAATGTGTGGGGTTTGGGTTGTCATATTGATACCTCTCGTGGACAAGTGGGTGCTTCTAATTGGTGTTGTTCAAGATCTGCACGGTGGCGTCAACGGCTGTCGCGACGTCGTTGTCGGGTGGGAATAGTAGGGAGCGACCAATGACTAGTCCCTTAACGTTTGGAAGTTCTAGGGCTTTTCTCCAGCTTTCCATTGCGGCCTCGGCGTCTTTTCGCACTTCGCCGCCCAGGATAAGGGCGGGAAGGGTGGATGCCTCCATGACTCGTTCTATGTCGTCAACCACGGGTAGTTTGAGCCACGTGTAGGCGCTGGTAGAGGCAAGGCCAGAAGCGATTGCGATTGATTTGATAACAGCTTCGGGGCTGAGGTTATTTACAATGCGCCCGTTTTTGCGTTCGGAAATGAAAGGCTCAACCATAGCCATAACTTTTTGCTCGGCAAGTTGTTCAACGGCCTGTGCACAGTGTTCTAGGGTGCGCACGCTCCCGGCGTCTTCGTAGTTGATGCGCAGGAGCATTTTCCCGCCGTCAAGGCCGGCGGAGGCGATGCCCTGCGGAGTGTACCCGGTGAAGCGGTCATCCATTTCGAATGATGCGCCGGCCAGGCCGCCTCGGTTCATAGAACCGTAGACGAGCTTATTGTCTAGGGCGCCGAGCACTGCGAGGTCCTCGATCAGGTCTGCGGTGCCAAGGAAGCCGTCCACACCGGGGCGCGATAGTGCTTCAATGCAGCGACGTAGTAGCTCTTCGCGAGATCCCATAGCCGTGAGATTGTCACCGGCTGCAAGGGCTCCTCGGGCCGCGTGGTCGCAAGCGATGATCATTAGCGGCTTGTCGCCACGTGGCATTTTTCCGCGAGGCCGATCGGTGAGGGCGCTTTGGACGCGCCAGGGCTCATTCACGCGGATCTTGGTGATGGTGTCGATTAGGGGAGTCCGTGACATGATTAGAAGTCTTCTAGCTCTGGGACGATGTTGTTCTTGTGTAGACGCATGGTGGCTAGTAGCTCCGGCTCGGTTGGCATGGCCGTGGAACATTCGAGGCGGGAAGCAACGATAGCGCCGGCTGTGGAAGCGGCGTAAATGGTCTTCTTGAGAGACCATCCCGATAGCAGGCCGTGACAAACTGCGCCACCGAAGGCATCGCCGGCACCTAGGCCATTGAATGTGTGAGTGGGGGTGACGGGCATTTCGATGCGCTCGTCCCGGGTCTTTGCAAGCGTGCCGTAGGGACCTTGTTTAACGATGGCGAGTTCTACGCCGGCGTCGAGTAGGGCGTCTGTGGCTCGGTCTGGCTCGGTCTCGCCAACTGCGATGCGACATTCTTCCTTGTTGCCAATGGCGATGGTCACCTTGGAGAGGGCTTCGCTTACGTGTTGGTGCGCTTCTTCTTCAGATTCCCAGAAGTCTGCCCGGTAGTCGAGGTCGATGATGGTTGGCCCGCTCTTTTGACGGGCGTCGAGCGCCACGTGGTGGGCGTTGCGCGACGGCTGTTTAGAGAGGCCGGTTGCGGTGATCCAGAAGATTCTCGCGTCTCGCACGGTGTCGGTAGGAATGTCTTGAAGGGTGAGTTCAAGGTCAGGCGCGGATGGTTCGCGGTAGAAGTAGAGCGGAAAGTCGTCCGGTGGGAAGATCTCGCAGAACGTGACAGGGGTGTTGAACGCAGACTTTGTCACGACATAATTATCGTAGACGCCCAAGCGGCGCATTTCGGTGCACACGAAGCGCCCAAATGGGTCGTTGCCAACGCCGGTGATAACTGCAGAGCGGTGGCGGTAACTTGCGGCAGCTACTGCTACGTTGGTTGGGCTACCTCCTAGAAATTTGCCGAAGGTTTCAACTGCTTCTAGGCCAACTCCGGTCTGCAGGGGGTACACGTCAATGCCACAACGCCCGATTGTTAGTACGTCTAGCGCGGGGACTGAAGTTGTGGGTGCCAATGTTTTCTCCTAAGCCAAAAAGAGCAATTTCGTTTGCGAACTTCGGTGTTCTTTTATCAGCTCTTGCCTATAACGATAGTCACGAAGGTGGCAAACATCAAGTGTTTGTCGTGACAAAGATTGTTTGTGTTTTAATGTTCGTGTCACAAGTCTATTGGCTATAAAAGTCATGTACGATTTATGTAATCTACCTAAAAGTGCTTTAGGCTTCCGTTTTAGAATTAAGGATCTCATGATGTCCAACCCTCCTTTTAGTCCGGACATTCAGGTTGTGCATGACAGTGATGTACCGCTCCACGTGCAAATCTCTGATGCTTTGGCGGCGATGATTATGAGTGGTGAGATCGCGCCGGGCACTCGTCTTGAAAACGAAGTATCGATGGCGAAGCGCTTGGATGTTTCGCGCCCAACTGCTCGTCAAGCTTTGCAGTCTTTGGCTGATCGAGGATTGGTAAAGAGGCGTAGGGGTGCGGGCACGGTTGTCACTTCGCCACATGTTCGCCGGCCCATGCAGCTGTCGAGTTTGCTGACGGATCTTGAGCAGGCCGGGTTTGAGGTTGAGACTCGGGTGATGGCTTATAACACTCATCGAGCCACGGAGGATGAAGCGCAACGTTTGGAGATTGAATCGGGCGCCCCCGTTACTTTTATTCAGCGTTTACGTTTGGCTGATGGGGATCCAATTGCGCTCATGTCTAACTTGATTCCAAGCGATATTGCTCCCACCCATGAGGAGCTGGAGGAAAATGGCCTTTACAATCGTCTTCGTGCCAACGGCGTTGTGCCCTCGTATGCAACCCAGGTGATTGGGGCGCGAAATGCCACATTGATGGAGGCCGAAGCTTTGGGTGAAAAACGTGGTGCCGCTTTGCTTACGGCTACGCGTATTGCGTATGACAATCAGGGAAGAGTTGTTGACTACGGTACCCATATTTATAGGGCGTCTAGGTATTCGTTTGAAACGAAGTTTTTTGCTGATTAATCTAAGTGGCTCTGCTTTAGTGCTTTTCGGCTTCTTCTTCCTGTCCGGGGAACTAGTGGGCAACGAGGGTATGAAAGCGCGGGGTCTGTTCGCGTTTAACCAGGATATTTCGCCATGCAAGAGGTGAATAATCCAGTAAAAACTAAGCCAAAACCAGAGATAAATCCGGTGTAAAAGAAACAGTGCGCAACGTGGGTCAATACGGCGTTTGAATCAACAAAATTTGCGCGCGAAGGGTCGCGGTCGCTGAGCAACCCACAAGCAGTAGAGAATCACGCTGCTAGAGGAACGTCCCAACCATTACCGCGTAAAATCAGGATCACCCAAGCCGAAAAAGCTGTCGCATTAAAACTAGTGTTTCTTGCGCCTGCGCATAGTTACTCATCGCATCCCAATCAGGCTGACCGTTGGGGTGTCTAATGAGCGTGAGTCTTTCTTTCTTTAATCTCTTATCGCTTCGCTTGTAACCAAAGTTATATTTCCCTCTGGCTCGGTCGGCAACTGATACTATGAAATTCCCATTAAAGCGATTGAGATTATCGTTATATCCTGCTGTAATATCGGATGTTGCAATAAATGGAGCACCTTTATAAATCGAATACCCCATCGACCCTTCTCCATTGCGAATGAAAGCGATCGCATTGCCTAACTGAATCTGCGAAGATACAGGTTCGACGAAAGCTAACACGCCATTATTGCGATTGGTTGCACCAAGATATTGAATCCCGTCGATGCCACCTGTAACTTTCAAATGATTAAGACCTTTTGATTTTCCTGGTTGCAGCTCAAACAGGTCATCGATAAAGAAGTCAGCCCACTCTCTACCTTCTAACTCCCCCCCCGCAGGGTTACGGTGGTGACGAGGTCGTCGTAGCGTTCCTGGAGCAGGCGCGTGGCGTAGTCTAGGGTCTCGTTTTCAATTCTAGCGATTTCAGATTCCATAAAGGCAGTGTTCAACTCACCGCTAGCGGTAACGGGGAGCATGAGGCGCTGCTCGCCAAGGCGCGTGGAATTTGCGGTGTACGAATACGAGTAGCGGTCTTTATTAGCCTCAATGCAACGCGCAATAAACTGCAGTACTCCCATGCTCATCGGCTTTTTCGGGGTAAGAATATTAACTTTTGTTCCGGTATAGAACTCGTGGGTCTGCACAAAAGGTTTCGCTGTCTCGTTACCTATGGTGATAGCAGGCACCTGGCTCCACAAATATTTCTCATCATGGCCACCAGTGAAACCATCTAACCCGTTACTAGTTTCCTTGCGGGTAACATACGGTGTGCAGCCAGAATCGCGATCGATCTTGTTACCATCAAGGTTCTTACCAATAGTGATAGTAAAAAGATCACTCAGCTTTGCCCCCCCCACAACGAATCAGGCAAAGCACCAAGCGCCAACAAATTATTAAGCAGGCGCTCCTTGAAATAAGGCAACACTTTCTCCAGCATCAGCTTTTCCTGCTCACGCATATAAGCCGCCATAAACTCCCAATCAGGATCACCTTTATGATCAACGGGGAGAAGAATACTTTCACGACGGATTCGTCGATCATTAATTTCTCTGTTGAAGCTGTATTTTTCCTGAAGACGCTGCACTAGCGGTATGAGGAACTTATATACGTATTCGTTAAAATTTGGATTTTTTAGTGAGGTAACATGATCGCTCGCTACGAATTCATATGGGTGAAAGAAAGCGGTTCCAACACTTCCGCTGTTTGCGACTGTTAGACAGTCTTCGTATTGGCGAACACCGACGTCGTTGCCAATAAAAGCATCAACGCCGTTGTTGTTAGCGGTTGATGAAACGTAAGGCTTTCGTCCGGAAATGTGATCATCTTTCTTTAGTCGTTTTCCTCTGCTAATGAAAGGAAAGACCACTTCGTAATTGAAAACTTCCCATTCTCTGTCTTCGAGTTTCAGCATGGAGCCTCCTCTTTTTCGAAGAGGTATCCGCGTCCGTGGGTGAGCATGTCAAACTCGAAGGTAAGGTAGTCGGCTATGGTTTTCTGGAAGTCGGCTTCAGATGGGATTTCGTCATTGAAATAGTAGAAACTGTGGAGCCATTCATCGCTAGCTTCTACAGTGGTTTCTACCATGAATCTTGAAGGTGCCTCCGCCTTGTTTCGGTAGCAGTCAAGCAGCTTGGCGAGTTTGTCTTTTGCAGTTTCGGTTTCTACCAGGCCTACGTGCTTGCGTACCACCCAACCGTCATCTTCGAAATTGAAGAACTTCACCAGCTTGTCTTTAGGGTGCGGCTCGTGAGCAATGAACACTGCGATACAGGGGTTAGTGCCAACCTGATAAAAAGTATTCTTGTTTAATGTCACCACGGTTTTAAGTGTGTGGTGTTTTAGGATGCGTTGTTTGGTTTTCTGGTCTTCTTTTGATTTTCCAATCATGGTAGATTGCGGCACAATCACAGCCACCCGTCCACCAGGGCTCATGGAATCTATCAAATGTTCCACAAAAGAAATCTCGCGTAACTGTGAAGTGGCATTGTTTTTACCTTGCGAATAGGGCGGGTTCATCATCCCTACACTGGGTGCGATCTCACGTTGAATTTCTTCTGCCGCATGGTCGAAGAAATCAGTGCATTCCAAGTTGGAGCGTCCATCACCACGAAGAATCATATTCGTGGTAGCCACCGTAAACATGTCCTCACGCAACTCGTAGCCATGTATTTGGTGTTCCTTGATCTCTGTACGCTGGTTAGCGTTTTCTGCAGCGTTCAGCATGCGATGCATGGCAGCGATCAAGAAACTAGAGGTGCCAGTGCACGGGTCGAACACGGTATCGGTCGGCTTCACCTCAAGCAGATCACAAAAAAGCTGGCAAATGTGGGTAGGGGTAAGCACAACACCAAGGGATTGACCATCCCCACCGGAATAACTCATGAACTCTGAATAAAAACGCCCCAGAATATCTTCTTTCACGTTCGCTCGAAGTGATTCAAGGATGTTTTTCTTCAAGAATTCCCCATAATACTTCAGCGGGGTTTTGCCTAAATCTTTACGAACTTTATTTAGGGAAGTACGGTCTTTAATTATTGTGAACTGGTTGAGGATCATCTCCCGCTTCACGTCGGGTTTGACCCGAATTCGCCGCAAATGCGATTCTAGAGCAGTCCACACAATCTGCCCATCGGTACGCGTCTCGTCACCAGTTAGCTGATCAAGATTAAAACTAGGGTCTTGCAAAGCCAACAACAACGCAGAAACCACGATCGGTTTTTCCGTCTCGCCAAGCTGAGCATAATCGCGAAGATCCTCGTGAAGCTCTTTGGCTAGCTTCACGATCTCTTCTAACTCGATCTCCTTGTCAGCCTTAATACCACGAACCTGCTCATCATAGAATGCGCCAATATTGTGTTCGTTGAAATTAGTGAAGGTCTCTACAGACTCCAGCACCTGCACCGTGTCGCCATCACAAAATGCTGGCTGAATAACATGATGCTTTTCATCTCCCGAAACGCCAATAGCAAACACTTTCTTGAATGGCGTGTTTGCCGCAATATGCTTCCCGTAATGCACACCGCCGTTTACGGCATAGTCAGTAACAGCTTTCAGACTCATATCCAGAGAGCCATCATCAAGTAGCGCAACCTGAAAATCGGTATCCCGTTTGTCTTCCACAACAAGAACAAAACCATCGACCACTGCCAAAAACTCCGGGCTGCCAATATGCCCAGTGCCCCGCTTAGAGGCAGTTTTTAACGCCTCATCAATTTCTTTTACACCACTGATCTCAGCCGTAGCCTCAATACCCGCAGCTTGGAGTAACCGAGCAACCATAATGTCAGTATTCTTTTCGCGCGCCATCGCTCCTCCTTACCTTGCTCCACGCGCGAACAGAAACGCCAACACGAAGCAAAATCCCATAGTCGCATCATGGACATGAATAAATGAAACCCAGACAATTCTACCTAACGGTCACAAGGTCGGCACCTAACGTCGATAGATTGTGAGTTGTGTGAGAAGCACGCAAAATTCAGATATTCATTCGCGTAAGCCCTCACACAACACAGTACGAACAGGCATCTCCTGAGCCCGCTCGTTCACGAAAGCCTTTTCGGCTTTAGACAGACCAAAGAAATCAGCCAACTGCGAATCAATCACTGGAACTAAAGATCCCCAATCGATGCTCAAATCAGCCGGGGCCTTGCTCACCAAGTTCGGCACATTCGCCCACACCGCGCGCTTGTTATCCTGCGTCACCTTCAAAGACCCAAGAAGAAGCCTCGCGAACTTCGTATGCAAAAACGTCGCTAGTTCTTCAGCTTCCTTACGTGTCCCAAACGCACCGATAGAAATGAATGACTGCGTATGAGCGAAACCAGGGGACAACAGAACAGGAGGAGCAAGAACCTCACCCAACTTGCCCGCGCCATTCGACTTCGCCAGTGCAACCTTCCACGCATCCAAATTCGGATGATCGCGCACGTAACGACGATCGACAAACTTCACAAGCCGGCGATTATTCTGCCGGCCAAGCACTCCGATCATTCCCCTGTGGGCAACATCGTGAAAAACCTCAGGCAACACATCAAAACAATTCGTCGTCATATCAAACGAATGCCCCGCAGAAACACGTTCAATCGCCCGCGGATGCTCGACATGCAACACCGAAGTGAACCGGTAGCTCTCGGGAGCAAACACAATCTGATCAAGAAAACTGTCAGCGACCGCATGAACTCGAGCAACAATCGAACGCAACTGGCGGTCAGGAATGAACGAGCCAATCGGGGCCAAAGAAACGTTCGTATCCCGCAGAGTGACAGCGATCCCGCCCTTCACCTCAGCAGCGGGAAAAACGCGTCGACTATCCGCCTCGAACAAAGACACGCTCACATGCGGGTCTGAAAGAACCTGACGATTCCACTTCTTCGACGTCTTCCCAGCATTAAACAAGAAGCGAGCTGGTGTCACGAAACACGCCAGAGAAGACACTCTAAACGCAAAATCCATGAAGTCCGGGTAAATCTGATGATCGCTAGTGCCAGCCATCGCCTTCTGATACGGCGGATTGGCGACCGTAACGTCAAAGGAGTCAACAGGAAGAACAACATCCGCCCCAGACGGAGACTTCAACGTCAGCCCATCCATCTGCCAGACGTTTCGGGCAATGACATGAGCTACTTCGGTCAGCTCGTCTGCGACAAGAGAACGCCCAAGCAGAGCCGATGTTGCTTCATCAAATGAAGCCAGAAGATTCAGGCGCGCAAGCAACAAAGAATCACCCTGAAGCTCGAATCCGAAGGTCGCCCTCAATGCGCGCAACGCCCAATGAAGCGTTGTGGCCTCGTCGCCCAATGAAACGGGAATAGCCGCTAACTTGCGGTCCAAAAACCCAACGCGCCCACCGGGAGCAATGGGTTCGCTCGTCGTAGCGTCATACCGGCTGGTCAAATACGGAGCCTCGCCACACGCGATTTCAAGTGCCCGACGATCCACGTAGTTTTCCCAGGCTCTGTCAGACATATCGTTGAACGCGGGAAGGGTCGGTCGGAGCGGACGCACTATACCGGCCGACGCATCAGGGATCGCATCATCATAAGGCTCGTGGCCGGCAGACCACGCGCGATCCACGACATCATTTTGAAAGTTCACCAGCCACGCCGGAGTGAAAATCTCAGCGCGTTCTTTCGTCCGAACAGCCTGAGCATCACGCGCCTTCGTTGTGCGCGGAGTAATCAAGCCAGGATTCGCGTTCAAAACATCAACCGTGATCTGCTGATCAGCATGGATTCCCAGATCTTCATAGTCGTGAGTCGCCCACACAATATTGCGCGAGAAGACACCAGTATCGCTACCGTCGGCGTCAGCAGGTGTATCCGCGTCAGTGGAAGTCGCATAGTCTCGAAGCATAATTGGCAGTAGATCAGCGAAACGCGCGGACAGGTCACGAGCCTGCGAGCGTTGCATCGGATCACCTCACGAATGGGACGGGACTTCCCTCATAAGGCTACCGCCCGAGATACTTACGCGAACCACCTATCCGCTTCTCAACGTTGTCGCAAGGAGGCATCATGATCCAACGAATGCTCTGGGTCTTCTCCCAAATCTTTCTGGTGGTCACCGTTGTGACAACATCCAGTGTTGGTAGCGATGTCATTCTTCGGCCACATCCCGCACTGTGAGTGCTCTTGATTGTCTCGGCAGCAGATCGCATCTGGTCTTTAATTTCGATTCGGCAGCTGCGATCGAGTACTCCCATGTTGTTACCCGTCGGAACGCGCTGGGGCGGCCGATCACTGTTCTTGACGCCCAAATTGTGTCTATTTGCTTGACGCGTGTGGCAGTTCTTGCAACTTCGAACGCCAAGGATTATCGGGGGGTGCGGTGTGGAGCTCGTCAATCCTTGGGATTAAGAACAGTTACTTCTGCCAGAGTGTGTGCCCGGCCTCGTCCAGGATGAGGGCGTGAGCGGTTCCGGCCTCGTCGATCGACAACTGGACATCCACGAAGGTGGAATCATCGCCTGGGGCGCATGAGCGGTAGGAGTAGCTCGTGTTGGCGACAGCAATAGTTGTTGTTAGCGCGCGGGTCAGCCACGGACGCTTTCTACGTAGCCAGACCAGCGAACGCAATGCCTCGTAGGTCGCGTGTCCAAATCCCAGCAATTCGCCGGGAGAAGCGGGCAGGGGAGGACGCACCGCGTCATCGCCGAACTGGCGGTCTTCCTTCACCCCTGTGAAGCCCTGCTCATCGCCGTAGTAGATCGACGGAGTGCCACCCAGCGTCATGATGATTGCCTGCGCCACCAGTCCGCCATCGGCGCCAAGCAGAGACGAGATGCGTGTCGTGTCGTGATTGCCCACGAACGTTTGCGCAACGATCGTCTCTGAGAATTCACAGTGGCGTTTCAGCGTCCAATCGAGCTCAAAGAAATTCTTATCCGTGATCGACGACCACATTGCCTTCCACAATTCGTACTGCGTGACCGTATCAACGTGGGCATCCTCAACGAACGCGGGGTAGTCACCGTGAATGACTTCGCCGAGGAAGAAAGTATCGGGGTACGAGGCCCGGACTCGGTCGCACACGTCTGCCCAGAACTCAGTTGGAACGGAATATGCCGCATCAAGTCGCCACCCATCGATGCCGCGGGCACACCAATACTCCATTACCTGCTGAACGAAATCCTTGACGCGCGCGTTCGTGTGGTCGAAGCGCACGAGGTCTGGGTTCCCTTCGAAGAACCAGGGGTAGGGGCCACCGTCGGACTCCCAATCGATGTGGAATAGGGGAGCATCGGGAGAATTGGGCGTTCCGGAAACGGGATCCTTGCCGGCTTCAAGAACCGCGCGCAGAGGCTGATACTGGTCGCTGACGTGCGAAAATACGCCGTCGAGCATGATGTTCATTCCGTGAGCATGGCATGCCTCAACCAGTGCGTCGAAGTCTTCGACACTGCCCAGACGCGGATCGATGCACAAATAGTCGAGCGTGTCGTATCCGTGCGTCGCCGAATCAAAGATCGGGCCGAGTAGCAGTCCCGTCGTACCAAGCTCAGCGGCATAATCCAACCAGTTGATTAACATTCGCAGGCGTGGAATCTGTGTCCGATCGCCGTCGTGAATCGGCGCGCCACACGCTCCCAGCGGGTACACGTGCCACCAAATGGAATCTGCGCCGGGCGTGCGATCAGAGGGTGAAACGCTTTGAGTCATAGGCAAACTTTAGCCCGTGACACAGGCGAATCGAGGTGGAACACAAGGTGGAGCGCAAACGGACAGTGCGGGTGCAGGCGTGACTTGATTGTGCGCACGCTGAACTTCAAGGGTGCGACTGTGATCAAGCAATCGCGGATCAGTTTGCGCGCCCACGACGCATAATGCGACCGTGGATGCATGAGTTCTTCTGAGCGCGACATGACCGCCAGCCCCGAATGCGTATCTTCGTCGACTGATGTGAAGCGACGGCGCGTTTCCACACTGTCGACCGTGATGGCGCTGGTTGCTGTCCTCACGATCTCACCCTCGATGCGCGCCGGAGCAACATCGCTCGGGCCTGTCTTGACTGGTGTCCAATCCACTTTTGGAGTGGGAGCGATGGCGGTCGGTCTGCTCTCCGCGTTGCCGTGTATTGTTTTTGCTCTCATTGGCGTACTGGCAGTTCCACTGTCAAAGCGCTTCGGACTGACGTCCGTCGTCACCGTCGCAATGGCCGTGACAACCATCGGCTTGGGTGTGCGTCCCTTCGTGTCGAACTTCTGGGCGTTCCTCCTGCTCAGTGTTGCTGGACTTGCTGGTCCCGCCGTCGGTAATGTCATCGTGCCAGCGTGGATCAAACTGCACAAAGCTGGTCGCACGGTTCTGCTTCTGACGGTCTACGGTGGCGTTCTCCCACTGGGTGGAGCGATGGGTTCGTTCCTCGGCGCGCCGATTGGGGGGCCTGATTCATCCGGCTGGCGAACCGCGCTGTTCATCTGGGCACCGTGGGCACTGCTGGCAGTGTTCATCTGGCTTCTCGTCTGGAAGACTGTCGGTCGAGACACTCCGCCACTCGCTCACTCTTCTGGGCCCGTACCTGAGTCTTCTACGCTGCTGACAGGGGACGAGGCCCCCCAGTCGTCATCGCCCTCAGCTACCAACAGGCGAACCCTGATGGCGTCACCAACCGCCGTGGCGTTGATGGTCGCGTTTGGCCTTCAATCTTTGAATGCCTATGTTCAATTTGGTCAGCTTCCAACGATTCTCACAATGGTGGGAGTCGACCGAACAAGCGCAGCCACGATGGTCGCAGCCATCAACCTGTGGGCACTTGTTGGTGGCTTGATTATGCCGAAGATCGTTGACTCGGTGAAGAACCTGCCTCTTGTCTCTCTGCTCTTCGGGGTGCTGACCGCTTCCGGTTATCTCGGCCTCTTGCTTGCTCCAACTTTCTCTCCCTGGCTGTGGGTGACGCTGCTGTCGATCGGTGGCTTCATGTTCCCGCTCTGCGTCACTCTGCTCCCTGCGCGCGCTCGCACTGCATCGATGGCCGTGCGCCTGTCGGGTATGACTCAGCCTGGCGCATATATTGTCGCAGCGTTCGGCCCGATCATTGTTGGCATGGTGCTTCAAGCAACCGCTTCGACTACTCCTGTTTTGATCTTCCTGATGATCATGGCTCTCTTGATGGGCATTATTGGCATGCGAGCATCCGCCCCCGTATACGTTGACGACGAAGTGTAAGAGTAGGCGGCCTCGTACCTGAACGATGGCCGAATGGCGCAAAACAAGTGGCTAGCATTCGCATCCGCCCAAGCTTATAACGCACCAACATGCCACTCTTGATGGTGGTACAACGGAGAAAAGTGTTCGCGGGGAGGAATTATGATGCAAGGAAGCGTCGAAGAAGCAATCGACATTGCGTGCGGTGGTCGAATTCTGGCGGTGACTGGCGCGGGAATGTCCACCGACTCGTCCCTGCCGGATTATCGAGGCACCGGCTCAACCCCTACAACCCCAGTTGATGTCGACATGTTTACGTCCGACCCCGTGTGGTATCGCTGGCTCTGGTATCGCAATGAAGCGACGTGGAAAATCCTCGAAAACTGCCAGCCCAACGATGGGCATCGGGCGCTTGCCACGATGGAAGCATCCGGGCATCTGCTGGGCATCTCCACACAGAACGTCGACCGGCTGGATGCGCGCGCTGGAACGCGTAACGTCTGGGAGCTCCACGGACGCTACGACACGGTTGAATGCCTGAGCTGTGGCTCCGTCACGCCCCGCGCAGCATTGTCCGTGCGATTGCGTGCGTTGAATCCGGACCTCGTCGAAGAAACCGATCCCGCACACGTTGACATCACTCCCGATGCCCGTCGCGACTTAGCCGAAGTCTGCACGTTCACTCCCGCGTACTGCGAACGCTGTGGCGGAATGCTGAAGCCGTCCATCGTCATGTTCGGCGAAGGCCTTCCCGAGTCCGCGTTCGGCCCATCCCTCGACATGGCCGCGTCGTGCAATGTCGTGTTGGTCGCAGGCACGTCACTCGCCGTCTCCACCGGCTTGTGGGTGGTTCACGAGGCCATGCGCGCAGGCGCTTCCCTGATCGTGGTGAACAGGGGAGCGACGGCCGTGGACCGCTTCGCCGACGTCCGAATTGAGGGAGGCACGTCTGAGGTATTACCTCAGATTGCTACTGCGCTCGCCGGCTGAACATATCGAGACGTGGCAGGTTGCCCACGTTGTGCGCGCTTGAAGAACACCAGAAGTGTGACAGGCGACATAGGGTGTGCCATTGTTTGTTTTCTCGTTGAACGCCTACACTGACCATGAACGCCGATCATCTGGTCGGCATCGCAGGGTTGTTACTCGTCAGAGGCAAGACCTGGGAACGCGTTTATTCGTGCGCCCAGGTCTTTTTTGTTGCCCTGAGAAAGACTCACAACCAAAGCGGTTCATTGAAGAACCGGGAAAGGGGACGGATGGAGATGTCCACCGACAAGCAGATCGCCGAGGCAGTACTTCAAGGGATCGGAGGCGCAGGTAACATCACCAGCCTCACGCACTGCGCCACGCGCCTACGTTTTGAACTCGTTGACGCATCCAAGGTTGATGCCAGTGCGCTCGACGCGACCGAGGGCGTTCTTGGAGTTGTCCCCCAGAGTGGGGACCGCTATCAGGTCGTTATTGGAGGCGCCGTCGCTGGCGTTTTCGCGGCCATGCAATCTCTGCCTGGAATGGGCGCCGGAGCCGTCATGACCGACGCTGATGTCAAGGCTGCCGCCCGCTCGAAGGCGCGCGGCAAGGTCGCCTGGCTCGACTCTTTCTTCGAGTACCTCTCCGACTCGTTCCGTCCGATCCTTGGCGTCTTGCTCGGCGCCTCGCTCATCATTGCATTCGCCGCCGTCCTCGACGCCCTCGGCGTCGTCGACTTCCGCGCCGCCGACAAGCCCGCCTCCTGGGTCTTCGTCGACGCCCTGTGGCGCGCGGTCTTCTACTTCCTCCCCATTTCGGTCGCCTATAACGCGGCGAAGAAGCTCGACGTCGACCCGTGGCTCGGTGCGACCGTTATGGGTGCCCTCCTCACCCCGGAGTTTCTTTCCCTGTCGAACAAGGACCGGTTCCCCGACCTTAGCTGCACGACGAACCACCTTCTCGAGACGCAGAACTGCACGGCCCATATCTTCGGCCTGCCACTCCAGCTCAACGACTACGGCGGCAACGTCTTCGTCCCGCTCATCATGGTCGCCGTCCTCGCACTCCTCTACCGCGGGCTTAAGAAGGCGATTCCGACGAACCTTCAGATGGTCTTCGTCCCGTTCATCTCGATGGCCGTCATGATCCCCGTCACCGCGTTCCTCATTGGTCCGATGGGCGTCTGGCTCGGTAACGGCCTCGGCATCGGCCTCGCTTGGATGAACACGCACGCCCCCTTCGTCTTCGCGCTCATCATCCCGATGGTCTTCCCGTTCCTCGTTCCGCTCGGTCTTCACTGGCCACTTAACGCACTTATGCTGGTCAACATCCAGACTCTCGGCTACGACTTCATCCAGGGGCCGATGGGTGCATGGAACTTTGCCTGCTTCGGTGCAACCGCCGGTGTGCTCTTCCTTTCCATCCGTGACAAGGACGTTCAGATGCGCCAGACCGCAACCGGTGCACTGGCGGCCGGCCTTCTCGGTGGCATCTCTGAGCCTTCGCTCTACGGTATCCACCTGCGTTTCAAGAGGATCTACCCGCTCATGCTCATCGGATGTTTCTCCGGTGGTCTGACTATCGCAATCCTTGGCCTCACTTCGGGAGGCGTGACCACGGGCGCCTTCGCCTTCACCTCGCTACTCACAATCCCAGTGTTCTCACCCATGTGGATTTATGCCATCGCAATTGCGATTGCCTTCTTCACCGCTTTTGCTCTGGTTTCAGTTTTCGACTATCGCACCGCCGAGCAAAAGGCCGCGCTTGTCGTCCCCGCCACGAGCGTTGCCCCCTCGATTGAAGAGGAAGACACGACCCCTGTTCCCGTTGCAGACGCAGAAGCCGCCACCGCGGTGTATGCGCCCGTTTCAGGGCGAGTCATCCCGCTCGCCGAATCCGGCGACAAGGTCTTTGCTTCGGGTGCGCTTGGTGCAGGAGTCGCAATCCTTCCCACTTCAGACACTATCTACGCGCCAGTCGCCGGCACACTTGCTACGGTCGCCAAGACTGGGCACGCCTTCGGAATCAAAACTGATGACGGTGTAGAAATCCTCGTTCATGTTGGAATCGACACCGTTGCGATGGATGGCGATGGTTTCGACGTTAAAGTCGAAAAGAAGCAACGAGTTGAGATCGGGGATGTCCTTGCGATCGTGGACTTTGCAAAGGTTGAACAAGCTGGATACTCGACCACTACGCTGATGACTGTAACGAATACAAAGATCATGACGGCAGTGACCCCGATCGTGGGAGAAACCGTTACAGCCGGTACACCCGTCATCGACGTCCAGCACTGAACACCCGAGCCGCGCCCAGAAAGGAGGATCACCCGTGGAACTACTCCGCGTGTTCAACAATAATGTTGTGCTCGCACGCCGTCACGATGGCGTGGAAGTGATTCTCACTGGGCGCGGTCTCGGTTTTCAAACAAAACCAGGACAAACGGTCGACGAATCTAAGATCGTGAAGATCTTCGTTCCATCTGACGGCCGAGATCCGGACCATATTGGCCAACTCCTCGCTGAAATCCCACCGGAGCACATCCAGATGGTTCTTTCAGCCATGCGGGAAGCTCGAATTGAAGACACTGCGAGCGTCATCCTGGTTCTTTCACTCGCTGACCACCTTGGTTTTGCTTTGGCACGAGCACGGATTGGTCAAGTCATTGAGTATCCGCTTACCGCCGAAGTTGTCAGCCTTTACCCGGATGAGTACGCAAAGGCACAGCGCTTCGTCGAGGCTCTCAATGCCTTTTCCGATGTGACTCTTCCTCAGGTCGAGGTCACTGCATTCAGCCTCCACTTGGTGAATGCCGGTTTTGCTTCGGGTGACCTGTCGTGGACCTACACGATGACCGGTGTCATCCAACAGATTCTCGATGTCGCGGCCAAGGGGCTCGACGTGCAACTCGATCCGTCTTCGATCAGCGTCGGCAGATTTATCACCCACCTGCGGTATCTCTTCGTGCGCATCAACAAAGATGAGCAACTCGAGCACCACATGCTTGCAGTCGTTCAATCAATCGTTGACTCGTATCCGAAAGAAAACGCGTGTGCGAAGACAATCGCAGAATTGATCGAGCTGAGACTCGGTTCTTCTTTGTCGACTGATGAGATCGCGTACCTGACACTTCATCTTGCACGCTTGTCGATGCCGACTCCGGCTAAGTGACGATGCTACGAAGCTGAGGCGACGTATTCTGCGCTAGTCGTCACGAGGTACTGAGTGGAAGGGGCCCCGAACCGTAACGGTTCGAGGCCCCTTCCTTCAGCTGAGAGAACTGAATCAGATGTCAGCCTTCTGAACTTCAATCTGGCGACGGGCAACGTCAACGCGCTCGCGGATGATGCGAACCAGAGCAGCGGAGACCTCGGTGTGCGAAGCGATCCACTCTTGACCGGCAGCAACGATGTCCACGCCTTCGGCGTAGCCAGCAATGTCGGTCGGGAACATGAGGATCGCGATGTCCTCAGCGGTGTGGAATGTGTTCTCTGCCCACACGCGTTCGATCAGGTTGAAGTAGTCGGCAACGAACTGAGTGTACAGAGCCGGATTTGTGCGAGCCTGCGTCCAGAAGCCGGAAACCATAGCCCAGCGAGTGTCATTCGGGATCGACAGATCCGTCATGACCGCCTCGAAGACGTTGCGCTTGACGGTTGCGTCTTCCACGGCTGCGCGAGCACATGCTGCGTTCTGGTGGCCGGTCATCGTGCCATCTTCAGCTTCGAGAGCCGCGATTTCTGCTTCGCCGGCAAGACCCAGGCGAACCAGCGCGATCAGCAGTGCCCAACGGCAATCAAGGTCAAGATCGAGGCCTTCAAGAACCTTTTCACCTGCGAAGATTGCTCGGAGCTGCTCGCCCTGCTCGGTGGTGGTAGCACCGTGAGCGGCTGCGCGGATCAGTATGTTCTGTTCGTCCGATGCCGGAGCAGCTGCAACAGCGAGGTCCAGAAGCGCGCCACCAACTTTTTCGAGGGCAGCCTGACGCTCGGCCGGAGCAACAAAGGTACGAACTGCTTCTTCGATGTGACGGATTGTCAGCTGGAGCATCGACATATTCGTCTCACCCGGGATCGCCGCAAGAGCAAGATCCAAGTAGGAGCGTGCCGACATCTCACCATCGCGGGTCATATCCCATGCGGATGCCATGATGACGCCACGGGTCAGCGAATCGGTGATCGACGCAATGTTCTTTGTTGCGAACTCGAGGGATTCGGTGTCCATGCGGATCTTCGCGTATGCCAGATCGCCGTCGTTCAGCAGAATCAGCTGGGGACGAGCAAGGCCAGAGGCAGCAGGAACAACGGTGCGTGCGCCGTCAACATCGAGCTCTTGCCGGAAGACCTGCTTCAAAGAACCATCTTCAGTGGCCGAGTAGCCGGCGACGGCCATGCGGTGCGGGCGTAACGAGGAACCTTCAGAGAAGGATTCCTGCAGAACAGCGAGTTCGGAGATTACGCCGTTGTCGTCGACGTTAATTTCGGGGCGGAGCAGGGTAACTCCTGCTTCTTCCAGCCAGACTTTCGACCATGCCTTGAGGTCGCGGCCTGAAGCCTTCTCGAGTTCACCCAGAAGGTCGGTGAGCGTCGCGTTCGCGTAGGAATGAGCGGTCAGGTATTCGTGCAGGCCGGTGAAGAATCCTTCGCGACCAACGTAGGACACTAGCTGACGCAGAACGGATGCGCCCTTTGCGTAGGTAATACCATCGAAGTTCACCTCAACGTCTGCGAGGTCACGGATTTCAGCTTTAATCGGGTGAGTCGTGGGCAGCTGATCCTGCTTCAAGCCCCAGTCTTTGCGGAGCATGAAGCCTGTCCATGCATCGGTGAACTCGGTGCCCTCAGCGAGAGCCAGGTGGCTCATGAACTCAGCGAAGGATTCGTTCAGCCAGAGGTCGTTCCACCATTTCATCGTCACTAGGTCGCCGAACCACATGTGGGCGAGCTCGTGAAGAATCGTGTTGGCTCGGGTCTCAAGCTGAGCGGCAGTCGGGCGAGTACGGAATACGTAGGAATCGCGGAAGGTTACGCAGCCTGCGTTCTCCATTGCGCCAGCGTTGTATTCAGGAACGAAGATCTGATCGTACTTTGTGAAGGGGTAGGCGATGCCGTACTGCTTCTCGAAGAAAGCGAAGCCCTTGCGGGTCGTGTCGATGATGCGATCAGTGTCGAGGTGCTCGACCAGCGACGCGCGAGAGTACACACCCAGATCAATCGTGCGACCGTCAGAGGACACCAGTGAATCGGTAACGCCTTTGTAGGGGCCAGCAATAATCGCGGTGATGTACGTCGACATCTTTTCAGTCTCAGCGAAACGGTAGATCCACGTCGTGCCATCAACCTCGGGCTGAGGAGTCGGAGCATTCGAGAACACCAGCCAGCCAGCGGGAGCGCTGACGGTCAGAGTGAAGGTTGCCTTCAGATCAGGCTGCTCGAAGGTCGTGTAGACGCGGCGAGCATCCGGAACCTCAAACTGGGAGTAGCAGTAGTCTTCGCCGTCAGCCGGATCGGTGAAACGGTGCAGGCCTTCGCCGGTGTGCATGTACTGGCAGTCAGCTTCAACTTCCAGAACGTTGTGCTGAGCCAAACCGTCCAGCGCGATGCGGTGGTCAGCGTGAGCCTCGGTGGGGATTTCCTGACCATTCAGGCGAATCGAACGGACGTTGTTTGAAACCAAGTCAGCGAAGGTTGAGGCGCCAGCGGTCGCATCGAACTCGATGCGCGTCGTGGAACCAAAATCAGTGGCGCCACGTGTCAGATCCAGCGTGATGTCGTAGTGGTGAACGGACAGGATCTCCGCGCGTGCAGCTGCTTCTTCGCGGGTGAGGTTCAATCCCGGCATGATGCCCTTTCAATTCAGAGGAACGTAAACAAAGTAATGCTTGAGCCTATCTTTTCACTGAACGACCTTTGACGCACATTTGGCAATGAAACAAGCAAGCATGACCTGCCAGAGTGATCGGTCGTGAACGGGGAATAGTCCCAGGCCGATGGCTGTTCGCCACGGTAGAAATGCAGCGGAGTTTTACCAGATGTGAACACGCTGTGAGGGATCAAGCCACATGTGATCGCCTTGACATACATTGAAGGCCTCGTGGAATTGATCCATATTGCGTGCAATCTGATTGCATCTAAACTCTGCGGGCGAGTGAGGATCGATCGCCAGCATCTGCAGAGCAAACTCTGGGCGTGATGCGGTCCGCCACGCCCGTGCCCACGAGTAGAAGAATCGTTGGGCTCCGCTCAGACCATCAATTACCGGGGCAGAATCAATACTCAAGCCTTGCTCACTCAACGTGGCAACCCACGCATTCCATGCGATCGTCAGACCAGCAAGGTCACCAATATTCTCGCCCAGGGTCAATGCACCATTCACCGTTGGAACAGGTGAAGACTCTTCCTCCACCTGCGTATCTTCGCCGGCATCCAGGTCATAGACAGCAGGTTGAGCCAAATCTAGGGGAGTGAGATTGTCGTACTGTTCGACCAGTTTGCCCGTGATCTGCTCGAAGAGCTTGCGGTCGGTGTCACTCCACCAGTTTTCAAGGTTGCCCTGAGCGTCATACCGTGAGCCCTGGTCATCGAAGCCGTGCCCGATCTCGTGTCCGATAACTGCGCCGATTGCACCGAAGTTCACTGCATCGTCAGCTTCGGGATCGAAGAACGGTGGTTGCAGGATAGCGGCGGGGAAGACGATTTCATTCATCGCGGGGTGGTAATAAGCGTTCACCGTCTGCGGAGTCATCAGCCACTCGTCGCGGTCGACTGGCTCATCGAGCTTACGTAGTTCTCGCGCGGTCTCGAATTGGTAGGCCTTTGTCACGGCGTCAACCAGAGAATCACCCTGTTCAATGACGAGCCCCGACATGTCGCGCCACTTCGGCGGATACCCAATCTTCGGGCGGAAGGTTGCGAGCTTTTCAAGCGCCCGCTTTTTTGTCTCTTCGCCCATCCAGTCACATGCAGTGATTGCTTCGCCGTAGGCATTCAATAGCCCTTCGACCAACTGATCCATGCGCTCCTTGGACTGCGGCGGGAAGTGTCGTGACACCCAGATGCGCCCCAGCGATTCGCCGGCAACAGATTCAACGAGGCCGAGTGCGCGCTTCCAACGCGGCCGCAGTTCCTGCGTGCCCGACAAGGTACGGCCATAGAAATCAAAGTTTTCTTCGACAAACTCCGAAGAGAGCAGACTAATCCGCGCATCCAGTACGGAGAGCTTTGACCAGATCTTCAGATCCTCGATCGGAGTCTGGCCCCAAATCTGCGCCGATCTGGCAAAGAAATCGGGTTGGGACACGCTGATCTGAACCTCGTCCTCGATCTGCCACCCCAGACCGCGCGCCCACGCATCCCAATTGAACCCAGGCGCACTGGCAGCAAATTCGCGCCACGTCATCTGGTTATCAGACAGGAGGGGATTGCGGTTATCCACGGCACTGCGGTGATGCGAAGCAAAACGCGTTTCGAGGTCCATAATCAGGCGCGCAACCCGGGCAGAGTTTTCACCAATACCGGCCAACGATGCGAGTTTCTCGAGGTGAGAAACGTAGGCATCGCGGATTGGCGCATATGAATCTTCGCGATAGTAGGCCTCGTCCGGAAGACCAATTCCGCCTTGGACAAAGGTCATAATGCGTGCATCGGAATTATGCGGATGCGTACCGCTGTAGGCCCCAAAGAAGGAATCGGCGCCGCCGGACATCAAGGTGCCAGTCAATTCATCAAGTTCTTCGCGAGTAGTTACGTGATCGATGGCCTCGAAGAAGGGGAACAGGGGAGTAATGCCTGCTTCCTCGATCGCGTTTTCATCCATAAATGCACCCCAGAGGGTCGCGATAAGAGTGGCGTCCGTGTCATCAAGAGTGCCGGCAACAGCATCGTTGCAAATATCCCGGCCACGTTCTTCGGAAAGATCGCGCAACGCGTGGAAAGCGCCGTCGATTGGCCGGTCAGCGGGGATTTCATGCGTTGCAATCCAGCGTCCATTGACGTGACGATAAAAATCGTCTTGCGCGCGGACGTTGGAATCGATGTTCGCGGTCTCTAGGACTCGCGCCAGAATCTTTTCGCTCATACGCCAACTTTATGACAGACCATGTAGATATCACCGTGCAAAAACAGGGGAGCGGTCGGAGGGGCCATGCTCTCCTCAGCTCTTACCTGGCAGATCTGAGTGTGAATTCCGAATCATTCGTTATGTGAAAATCTGTCATTTCAAACCTGAAAAGCGCAGGTTTCCGGCGTTTCTCTACGAATGAAAAGTGAGGTACGCCTAAGTCGTGCACGTATGTGCACAGGGGTTGAACAATGCAATCAAATAGAGGGTGGCAAGGCACTATTGAAGAGGCGAAGGGGCTAGCTGTGCGCAAGCCCAAAGCGAAAATGTGAAGGGAACGAATGGTGAAGACGATCAACACTGACGTTGTCGTCATTGGCGGTGGTTCCACCGGAGCCGGTGTCGTCCGTGACGTTGCAATGCGAGGGTTTAGAACCGTCCTCGTTGAACGATTCGACATCGCACAAGGTACCTCTGGCCGCTTCCACGGCCTACTCCACTCTGGTGGACGCTACATCGCGTCCGACCCTGAGTCAGCAACCGAGTGTGCAGAAGAAAACGAAATCGTTAAGCGCATCAACTCAAACGCAGTTGAAGCAACAGGCGGGCTGTTCGTGGTCACCTCGCAAGACGACGAAGAATACGCGGATAAATTCCTCGAGCGCGCTACCGCGGCAAAGGTGCCGGCACAGGAAATCAGCGTCGCCGAGGCGCTGAAGCGTGAGCCTCGTCTTGACCCCAAGCTCAAGCGTGCATTCGAGGTCCTCGACGGCTCCGTCGACGGCTGGCAGATGGTCTGGGGTGCAATTCGTTCCGCTCAGGCTTACGGCGCACAGGTGATGACCTACAACAAGGTCACAAAGATCGAACGCGAAGGTGACCGCATCAGCGCAGTCATCGTCCACAATGTTCGCACCGGCGAAGACACTCGCATCGAATGTCAGTTTGTTTTGAACTGTGGTGGCCCTTGGGCTGGTCAGATTGCCGCGATGGCTGACTGCCACGGCGTTGACGTCGTCCCCGGAGCCGGAATCATGATCGCAATGAACTTCCGCCTGACCCAGACGGTGCTCAACCGCTGCATCTGGCCAGCCGACGGCGACATCATCGTTCCTGACCACCCGGTGTGCATCATCGGCACGACGGACCTCAAGGCAGATGACCCGGACAAGCTGACGATCCCCGCCGATCAGGTTCAGCAGATGTTCGACGCTGGCGAAGCAATGGTTCCCGGCTTCCGCAAGGCTCGTGCGGTTCACGCGTGGGCAGGTGCCCGACCGCTGGTCAAGGATTCGCGTGTTGCAGCAACCGACACGCGTCACATGGCTCGTGGCATGTCGGTCATCGACCACAACTCGCGCGACGGCGTCTACGGCATGCTCACCATCGCCGGTGGCAAGCTCACGACCTACCGTCTGATGGCAGAGCGCATCGTCGACATCATGTGTGAAGAAATGGGCGAGAAACGCGAGTGCAGGACCGCCGGTGAAGCGGTCCCGACCGCATCGCCGAAGCTCTATACCATCGGTCACCGTCTGCACGACATTGAGCGCAAGAACGTGGCTCCCAGCCACGATCAGATCATCTGCGAATGCGAACTGGTCACCCGCAAGATGCTCGAAGACACAATGGATGCCTTGCCGGGTGGTCAGCTTGATGACGTTCGTCGTCAGGTTCGCCTTGGCATGGGTCCCTGCCAGGGTGGTTTCTGCTCCCAGCGTGCAACCGGTATCGCTCACGAACGTGGCGATATCGATTCAAAGAAGGCAAACGAACTGTTTAAGACCTTCTTGAAGAACCGTTGGATTGGTCTATGGCCGATCACCTACGGCAAGCAGCTGCGTCAGGCAGCGCTTGATAACTGGATTCATGAAGGCATGCTCGATGTCGAGCACCTGCCGATGGCGCAAGGCGAGCCGGGCGAGGAGTTCGTCTTTCCTGCATCAGCTTCCGAGAATAAGGAGGACGCACGATGAGAGACGCCGTTGTTATTGGCGCTGGCCTTGCCGGTCTTACCGCAGCTCTTTATCTTGCTCGCGGTGGCGCTTCGGTCACGGTCGTAACGAAGGGGCTTGGCGGTTTGCAGCTTGGCCAGGGCACCGTCGATATTCTCGGATACTCCGAGTCTCGCGTGAATGCTCCGATCGCTCAGATCTCCGAACACATTTCCTCGCGTCCAACGCACCCGTACACGCACTTCACTCCCGAGTTCGTTGCCCAAAGCGCGAACTGGTTGAAGGATGTCCTAGGTCCTGACCTTTTGATTGGCGATCCCGAAAAGAACGTTGTGCTTCCGACCGCGATTGGTGCGCTCCGTCCGACGAGCCTGTACCAACCCTCGATGGAAGCGGGTATTCCTGCAGACGGAGCCTCGTACCTGATCGTCGGTCTGCGCCGACTGAAGGATTTCTACCCGACTCTCGCTGCCGAAAACCTCTCGCGCCAGACCACACCGAATGGCGAACCGATCAAGGCGCGTTCGTTGATCGTTGACGTCGAGATGCGTGCAGACGAGGCCGATACGACCGGTACGAACCATGCGCGCACATTGGATCGAGCCGAGATGCGCACCACGCTGGTTGAGGCCATCAAGCCTCACGTTCGCGAAGGCGAAATCATCGGTCTTCCCGCCGTGCTTGGTCTTGATGACCTGAACGCCTGGAAGGACATTGCTGACCAGCTCGGACACAAGGTCTTCGAGATCCCGATGCAACCCCCATCAATCCCCGGTATGCGTATGAACCAGGTTCTGACCGCTTTAGTGAAGGCTGAAGCGCGCTTCATCCTCGGGTCTGCCGTGAAGGGCATCGAAACTGACGGCCAGAATGTCACCGCCGTGGTGATCGGGACCGCCGGTCACTCAACGCGCATTGAAACGAAGAACGTCATCCTCGCTGGTGGCGGTTTCGAATCCGGCGCACTCGATATGGATTCCTACGGGAAGGTCACCGAAACGATCCTCGGCCTGCCGGTTCTCGGCGCTGAGGGCCAGCTTCTCCACGGTGACTTCTGGGGGGCCGACCAGCCGATCTTCCTCGCCGGCCTTGACGTTGACGATGAGATGCACCCGCTGGACGCAGCCAAGAAGCCCGTCTACACCAACGTTTACGCAGCCGGCGGAAACCTCGCCGGAGCAACCCGTTGGCGCGAAAAGTCAGGTGAAGGCATTGCCCTTGCCTCCGCACTCCGCGCAGCCGATTCGATCCTTGGGAGCCTGAAGTGACCATCGAAGAAATGAACGTACTGTCCCTGACCGACGAAGACTTTGGTCTGCGCTCCACCCTCGACGCCTGCGTCAAATGCACGATCTGCGAAACCCAGTGCCCGGTCATGCGCGTGACCGATCTGTTCCCGGGCCCGAAATACTCCGGCCCGCAGGCAGAGCGCTACCGCAAGGCAGGACAGATCGTCGATTCGTCGATCGATTACTGCTCGTCGTGCGGCACCTGCACGCTGGTCTGCCCGCAGGGCGTGAAGGTCACCGAGATGATCCACCACGCTCGCACCGACATGAAGAAGGAAAAGGGCATTCCGCTTCGCGATCACCTGATTGGTCGTACCGGCTTCATCGGTACCGTCATGACCCCGGTTGCTCCGATCGCGAACTGGGCGCTCGATGTTAAGCCGATCCGTGTTGCCATGGAAAAAGTCATCGGCGTTCACCGTAGCGCACCGATGCCGAAGGCGGCCGGTCGCACCTTCGAAGGCTGGTTCAATAAGCACACGCCGCTGGAAGGTTCTGGTCGCAAGGGCCAGGTCATTTTCTTCCACGGTTGCGCAGGCCAGTACTTCGAGGTCGAAACGTCGATCCACTCGGTCCAGGTTCTCGAGTACCTCGGGTACGAGGTTCTGGTTCCGCCACACGGCTGCTGTGGTCTGGCATTGCAATCGAACGGCCTGTACGACGAGTCCCGCAAGTATGTCTCGAAGCTGACACACGATCTGCGCAAGGCCAACCGCAACGCGCCGATTATCTCCGCTTCCGGTTCGTGCGCGGGTATGCTCCGCCATGAGGCAAACGAGATCCTTCAGATGGATACTCCGGAGTTGAAGGACGTGGGTTCGCGTATGTGGGATATTTGTGAATTCCTCATGCACCTGCACGAAAAGGGTGAGTTGGATCTGAACTTCCAGCCGATGGATATCACCATCCCTTACCACGCACCGTGCCAGCTGAAGTCTCAGGGTCTCGGTCTTCCGGCTGTCGAACTGATGGAACTGATTCCTGGCGTGAAGGTTAAGGAATCGAACCAGCCGTGCTGCGGCATTGCGGGCACTTACGGCATGAAGAAGGAGAAGTACGACATTGCCCAGGCAGTCGGAAAACCTGTCTTCGACTTCATCAAGCAGGTCAACGTTGAACTGGCCGCGTGCGACACGGAAACGTGCCGTTGGCAGTTGCGCACCGCAACGGGTGCGAACGTTGTTCACCCGATCTGGCTGATCCACAAGGCGTACGGCTTGCATAGTTGAACGTTGCATACAGGCGAGTGAGGCGGTGTGAACCCACGTGGTTCGCACCGCCTCGTTGCAAGCAGGGCTTTATTTTCTTCAGATACGACACCGTTTCTTCGTAGTGACGATACGATGAAAGACCACGCGACTTTAAGGAGGAGTCATGAACCCCCGTTGTGTCCGATCCTCGCAGACAGCGCAAAAGCCACTGGTCGCAACCGCCCTTGTAGCGATAACTTGTCTGCTTTTAGCCGGTTGTACAAGCTCAACGACGAGTTCTGACCCCAGTGGGGCGTCTGTGGGTCAGAACTACGACTATGGCTCCTCTACGAGCGAGGCGAGTAACTCAGACTCTGACTCTTCGTATGACTCAAACAGTGAATCGCAGGGAACAACGGTTGAAGCTCACGTTATCGTCACCGGTCATTTGCTCCTCGATGTTGCTGATCCCGGCGAAGCGTTAGCTCAGGCATCCACTATCGTCACTGAAGCGGGTGGCTCAGTTGCTCATTCTTCCCTGCAAGGAGAATCGGATTCACTGTGGGGCAACGCAACATTCAAGATCCCAGCTAATAGCTTCGAAGAAACTCGTCAGAAGCTTGCAGAATTGGGGAAGGTCACCGATCAATCGACTGATACTGCCGATGTGGGGGCTGAAGTCGCTGACCTTGACGCTCGCATCACAGTGTTGGAAGCGTCTATCGCACGTCTTACCACTTTGATCGATCAGGCAGAGACGACATCGGATCTCTTGGAAGCCGAACGCGAACTCACAAGTCGTCAGGAAGAGCTCGACAGTCTAAATGCTCAGCGCGCCTGGTATTCCGACCAGGTGTCGTATTCAACTCTTGAGGTTTCTTTCCATTCGACAGCGATCACTCCGGTCCCCTCAAGCTCGGCATGGGAAGAATCCTGGCAGGCGTTCTCTAAGGGAATCGCAGGACTTGTGTATGGACTGATCATGTTTGCTCCGTGGCTTATCGTGATTATTCCGATCACGCTATTTTTCGTGTGGCTTCATCGCCGTAGAGTGGCCCGCCGGCGTGCGCGAGCTGAGGCGCCGTCTACCATGTCTACGGAAACTCAGCCCGAGGCTCAGGGCGATCCCGTTGCTCAGGCAACGAATACGCTGGTCGCCCGCAACAAGTGACCGGGAAGACTCGCCGCTGACGTTGATCCCCGCCGGAGGGATGTGAGGGACAAGCCACGTGGACTGGCTCGTCTCTCAGTCGTCATTTCAGCTACGATAAACACCAACGTTGATCCGGCCTGCGCCACACGGCGCGGGGTATCACCGGGGAGTTTTCGGAAGAACCGGGCGCGCTCGCAGTGCGCCCACAGTAGAACCGAACGGGTGAGCCCGTTACAGCGAATAAAAGAAGCGGCTTTGCTCCTGCGGTGCGCACGCATCGGGGTGGTAGAGCAAGCGGGGTGGTACCGCGGGTCCCAGTGAAGCTGGTCCTCGTCCCTGTGATTCGAACAGACGAGGACAACAATGACGAAGCACGGCTTTTACCCGCGTCACCGCGACAACGAGGTGGACGCAAGCCCGTCCTTCCCGCAGATGGAAGGCGAAACCCTGGCCTTTTGGGCCGATAACGATACCTTCCGTAAGTCCATTGAGGCGCGCTCTGCTGGCGAAGGTGGTCAGAACGAGTTCGTGTTCTACGACGGCCCGCCCTTTGCTAACGGACTTCCGCACTACGGTCATCTTCTGACCGGCTACGTCAAGGACGTTGTTGGTCGCTACCAGACGATGCTCGGCCACCGCGTTGAACGCCGTTTCGGCTGGGACACGCACGGTCTGCCCGCTGAGCTTGAGGCACAACGTATCCTCGGCATCGAAGACGTCACTGAGATCACCCGCGAAGGTGGCCTCGGCATCGAGAAGTTCAACGAAGCCTGCCGTTCGTCTGTTCTTCGTTACACGAACGAGTGGGAAGACTACGTCACCCGCCAGGCTCGCTGGGTTGACTTCTCCAACGACTACAAGACGCTCGACCCGAACTACATGGAGTCGGTCATCTGGGCATTCAAGACCCTCTATGACAAGGATCTTGCCTACCAGGGCCACCGCGTTCTGCCGTACTGCTGGCACGACCGCACCCCGCTGTCCAACCATGAGCTCAAGATGGATGACGAGGTCTACCAGGATCGTCAGGACAACACGGTTACCGTTGGTATGCGCCTCGAAGAGCCTCTTGTTGAGGGCTCTGACAAGGGCGAACTGGTCCTGATCTGGACTACGACCCCGTGGACCTTGCCCTCGAACGAAGCTGTCGCCGTTGGCCCGACCATCGACTACGTGGTCGTGCGCGTTCCGGCTGACCTTGAGTCCCCGGTTGCCGGCCAGGATGTCATTGTCGCTGAGGGGCGTCTTGGCGCATACGCGAAGGAACTGGGCGAAGAACCGCAGATCGTGAAGACCTTCAAGGGTAGCGAGCTTGCGGGCAAGCGTTACTTCCCGATCTTCGACTATTTCGACAACGCCGATCACCGCGCCAAGGGTGCGGCTCCCGGCCCGGACGGCTGGACGATCATCCTCGGCGATTACGTGTCGACGGAAGACGGCACCGGCCTGGTCCACATCGCACCCGCATTCGGTGAAGACGACATGTTCGTCTGCCAGGAACGCGGAATCCTACCGGTCATCCCGGTGGATGAAGGCGGTTGCTTCACGTCTGAGGTTCCCGACTACCAGGGCATGCAGGTGTTCGATGCGAATAAACCGATCATCGTTGATCTGCGCGATGCTACTGGTCCGCTGGCCCGCGTTCCCGAAGGCAAACGCGCCGTTCTGGTTCAGCAGAAGTCGTATGTTCACTCCTACCCGCACTGTTGGCGTTGCCGTAAGCCGTTGATCTACAAGGCTGTGTCCTCGTGGTTCGTGCGCGTCAGCGCTATCCGTGATCGCATGGTCGAACTCAACCAGGAGATCACCTGGGTTCCTGAGCACACCAAGGACGGAATCTTCGGAAACTGGCTTGCCGGCGCTCGCGATTGGTCGATCTCGCGTAACCGCTTCTGGGGTGCGCCGATCCCGGTCTGGCGTTCGGATGACCCGAACTACCCGCGCGAAGACGTCTACGGTTCCTTTAAAGAACTTGAGCGCGACTTCGGCGTGAAGGTAGACAACCTGCATCGTCCGTTCATCGATCAGCTGGTTCGCCCGAACCCGGATGATCCGACGGGCAAATCGATGATGCGCCGTATCCCGGACGTTCTCGACTGCTGGTTCGAGTCTGGTTCCATGCCGTACGCGCAGGTTCACTACCCGTTCGAGAACCAGGAGTGGTTCGAGTCGCACTACCCGGGCGACTTCATCGTCGAGTACATCGGCCAGACGCGTGGCTGGTTCTACACCCTGCACGTCCTGGCGACCGCTCTGTTCGACCGCCCGGCGTTCACGAACGTTGTCTCGCACGGCATCGTTCTGGGCGATGACGGTCGCAAGATGAGCAAATCCCTGCGCAACTACCCGGACGTCAACGGTGTGTTCGACACCTATGGTTCGGATGCGATGCGTTGGTTCCTCATGAGCTCGCCCGTCGTCCGCGGTGGCAATCTCATAGTGACCGATACGGGCATCCGCGACACGGTTCGCCAGGTGCTACTGCCGATCTGGAATACCTACTACTTCTTCACTCTGTACGCGGGGGCGGCGAATGGGGGCAAGGGGTACGAGGCCAAGGCCTGGGACCTCAACGATGAAGCGGTGGTTTCCGGCTTGTCGAAGATGGACCGCTACCTGCTGGCACACACGCGCTCGCTTGCAGCGGATGTCAAGGATGATCTGGCTTGCTATGACATCGCGAAGGCGTGCGAGCATGTTCGCGATTACCTGGATGTTCTGACGAACTGGTACGTGCGTACTCAGCGCCAGCGTTTCTGGGACGAGGATTCGGCTGCGTTCAACACGCTGTACACCGCTCTTGTCCGTCTGTCTGAGATCGCAGCTCCGTTGCTCCCGTTGCTCAGCGAGGAAATCTGGCGCGGTCTGACCGGTGGCGAGTCTGTCCACCTGGCCTGCTTCCCGGTGATCTCGGATCTGGTTGCTGACGACGCACTGGTGTCCGCAATGGACGAGGTTCGCGACGTTGTCTCAACGGCACACGCCCTGCGTAAGAACCATCACCTGCGCGTTCGTCAGCCACTTGCCGGCATGACGATTGTCTCTGAGCAGGCGGGTGCGCTCGGCCAGTTCGCTGAGCTTGTTGCCTTCGAGGTCAACGTTAAGGACGTTCACTTCCAAACGCCGGAAGAATCCGGTTTGCGCGCGAACATCGAACTGTCGCTGAATCCGCGCGCCTTTGCTCCCGAGCTCCGTAAGCTGACGTCTTTACTGTTCAAGGCGCAGAAGTCGGGCGAGTGGACCGTGAACGAAGACGGTAGCTGTGTTTTTGCGACCGTCCAGCTTGATGGCCAGCCGGTTGTTCTGACCGGCGAGCAGTTCTTAGTGACCACCACCGTGGACGCTGAAGAAGGCCAGGCGGCGGACGTCATGAACAATGGCACGGTGGTCCTGCTTGATACAGAGCTGACCGCGGAGCTGGAAGCTGAAGGCTACGCGCGTGACGTGATCCGCGCCGTGCAGGATGAGCGTAAGAACGCCGGCCTGCACATTGCTGACCGCATCACGCTGAACCTTGTTGTTCCTACTGATCGCGTGGACGCCGTGAACGCGCACACTGAAATGATCGCCCACGAAACGCTCGCCCTTCAGGTGAACGTGGAAGCCGGCAAGAAGCTCACGGTGAGCGTCGCAAAGCACTGATCATGTGACCGCATGACTCGGGGCTGGGATCACATCACTACGAAGTGCTCCCAGCCCCGAACCGTATAAAATAGGCGGGTTGCTTTTAACTGCGCGCACTTTCGATGCGCCGGGCAACATGCGCTCTGGAGGCCCTCATGTCGAACGATCACCCCGCATTCTTTGGCGATAGCGGGGAAGAAGCGGTTGCAGGCTCAATCCCTGCGGATCTGATTCCCTACCTTGAAGCGGCTGACGAGCCCGATGAGTTAGCACTGACTGACGTAACGGATTACGGGCACGATGTCGAAGAGGCTGAACTGCAAACTGCTCTGCGGAACCTCGTCGAATCCTCCTTGCTCCTTGGCCCGGATCCTTCGATTCTCGCCGAACTGGAAGGCGATCTTGACGAAGACTTCGCCGACGACGCCGAGGCAGCGCGCGCAGAACACGAAGAGGCTCTCGCGAAGGCTGCAGATTCGGTTGAGCTGGATGCTGCGGTGGCTAAGATCTACGAATCAATCGTCGAGCGCGCCCCCGAACACGACATTGAGCCGAGCTTGGATCGCATCCGGATGCTGCTCGATATCCTGGGCGATCCGCAGAATACATTCCCGACCGTGCACATTACGGGTACGAACGGCAAGACATCGACCGCGCGCATGATCGATGCGGTGCTGACTGCTTTCGGCGTGCGTGTCGGACGATTTACGTCTCCGCATTTGATTGATGTGCGCGAGCGAATGAGTATCGAAGGCGCACCAATTTCCCGCGAAGCCTTTATTGCAGCCTGGAACGATATCGCGCCCTACGTCGAGATGGTCGACACGAAGTCGGTTGCTAACGGAGGAGTGCGCCTGTCGTTTTTCGAGGTCTTTACTGCTCTAGCGTTAGTAGCCTTTGCGGACCTGCCGGTCGATGCTGGCGTCATCGAGGTCGGCATGGGTGGAACATGGGATGCCACGAACCTCATTGAGGCCGGCGTTTCTGTGATCATGCCGATCGATCTGGATCATACGAAGTGGCTGGGCTCCACGATCCGTGAAATCGCAGAAGAAAAGGCCGGGATTATCAAGCCCGGTCAGATTGTCGTGATCGCCGAGCAACCCGAAGAAGCACTAGAGGTCCTGTTGGACCGCGCCCGCGAAGTCGATGCGATCGTCCGCCTTGAAGGCCGAGACTTCGAGGTTATTGATCGCCAGATGGGCGTTGGCGGTCAGCTGGTTACTGTCCGCACTCCTTCCGCCACCTACACCGACGTTTTTGTTCCGCTCTTTGGCGAACACCAGGCCCACAACGCGGCGGCCGCTCTGGTTGGCGTCGAAGCGTTCATGGGCGGTCGCGCCTTGGATGCGAAGATCGTTGAAAATGGCATGATGACGGCGACTTCACCGGGACGCCTGCAGGTTGTGCGCACATCCCCGACAATTCTTGTCGACGCTGCACATAATCCCGCAGGTGCTCGCGTCCTCGCCGATGCGCTTGACGATTCCTTCGCGTTCGCTCACGTTGTCGGCGTGTACTCGGCGATGGGAGACAAGGACATCGAGTCCGTTCTTGCCGAAATGGAACCGCATCTGGACTCGATTGTCATCACCGAAATGCCCGGCGAACGTGCCGCGAATATCGAGCAATTGCGCGAAATTGCAATCGATGTCTTTGGTGAAGACAGGGTGGAAGTACGCGACAATCTTGGCGAAGCAGTTGATCGTGCGGCGACCCTTGCTGAAGCCACCACTGACCCCGCAGACAAATGTGGCGTGGTCGTCTTTGGCTCGGTCGTTCTTGCAGGTCACATGCTTGATCTTGCCGGCATTCGTCCATAGGGGTCAGCGAGCCTTCTTTGTGCTAGTCGAGTAGCAAAAGTCGTGGCACCATAGTCCCAGAGCATGACCGCTCTGTTTTGATGCAAGGAGGCACGATGAAGAAGCTGGTCAATGACGTCCACAATGTCGTCAAGGAAACCCTCGAAGGATTTGCTCTGGCACATGCGGATATGGTGAAGGTCCATCTCGATCCCGATTTCGTTACCCGTGCAACCCCGAAGGCTAACGGCAAGGTCGGTTTGGTTTCCGGTGGTGGCTCTGGCCATGAACCGTTGCACGCAGGCTTTGTCGGCCTGGGCATGCTGGACGCTGCCGTTCCCGGCGCCGTTTTCACGTCCCCGACCCCGGATCCGATCCTCGAAGCCACAAAGGCTGCCGATCACGGTGCAGGCGTCCTGCACATCGTGAAGAACTACACCGGCGACGTCCTTAACTTCGAGACCGCCGCTGAAATGGCTGAAATGGAAGACATCGAGGTTCGTTCCGTTGTCGTCAATGATGACGTCGCGGTCGAAGACTCGCTGTACACCGCAGGCCGTCGTGGCGTTGCCGGCACCGTCTTTGTTGAGAAGCTTGCCGGTGCAGCCGCAGAACGAGGCGACGACCTTGACAAGGTCACCGAAATCGCTCAGCGTGTGAACGATGAGATGCGTTCTATGGGCCTTGCACTTGGCCCGTGCACGGTTCCTCACGCAGGCAAGCCTTCCTTCGATCTTGGCGAAGACGAGATCGAGCTCGGCATCGGTATCCACGGTGAACCCGGCTATCGTCGAGGCAAGATGGAAACCGCTGACGCGCTAGTGGAAGAGCTCTATACCAAGGTTCGTGATGACCTGAAGCTTGAAAAGGGGCAGCGTGTGATTACCCTGGTCAACGGAATGGGGGGCACACCTTCGTCCGAGCTCTACATTTGCCATCGTCGACTGGCTCAACTGCTGGAAGCAGACGGCATTAAGATTGCACGCACGATGGTGGGCAACTACGTGACCAGCCTTGAAATGCCTGGCGTTTCTGTCTCCCTGCTCCGCGTGGATGACGAAATGCTTGAACTGTTCGATGCGCCGGTGGCAACACCGGCATGGAAGTGAGGGACTAGATGGCGCTAGATACTGCATGGGCAATGCGCTGGATTGCGCTTACTCGCGTAGAGATTGGTGCTCAGCGTGAATACTTGATCGATCTGGACCGCCAGATCGGCGACGGTGATCATGGCGAGAACCTCGATCGTGGGTTCGGCAAGGTCATGGAAGCCTTCGAAGCAACGCCTCCAACTAGCGTTCAGGACTGCCTGAAGATCGTTGCGAAGACTCTCATGTCGACGGTCGGTGGGGCTGCTGGTCCTCTGTACGGAACAGCCTTCCTGCGCGCAGCAAAGGTGGCTGTCGACGAACCTCTGACCGGTGAAGCTGTTGCTGCCCTGATCGGCGGTGCTCTCGGTGGCATTCAGGCTCGTGGCAAGGCAGAGCGTGGCGAGAAGACCATGGTCGATGCGTGGGGTCCGGCGTATGACGCAGCGAAGGCTGCCGCAGAATCTGGTGCCACACCTGAACAGGTTCTGGCGGTTGCTTCCGAGGCCGCTCATAAGGGTGCTCTTGCCACTGAACCTCTTCAGGCAACCAAGGGTCGTGCTTCCTATCTGGGAGAGCGTTCCAAGGGGCACATTGATCCGGGTGCTGTGTCGTCTGCGATCATCCTTGCGAAGGCACTTGAAGCAGCTGAGGAGGAATGATGGCGCGCGTTGCATTTGTCATCGCAAGCCATTCGGATCTTCTGGCTCGTGGCGTGGTTGAACTTGCCCAGCAGATGGCTCCCGAGGTTTTCTTCCAAGCCGCGGGTGGCACTGATGAGGGCGGGATCGGTACATCCTTTGACAAGATTGATGCTGCTGTCAGCGCCTGCCTTGATGAGGTTGGCGATGGCGATGGTGCGGGTGTTGTGATCCTGACAGATCTTGGTTCAGCCACTATGACGGTTGAATCTGTTCTGGATTTTGCTGACGATCCCGATCACCTGAAGTTCATCGAGGCTCCGCTTGTTGAGGGGGCTGTCGCGGCTGCGGTGCGCGCTCAATTGGGTGATTGCCTGAATGACGTTGCCGATGCTGCGCGTAATGCGATCGGACCAATGATCGAGATTCACTCCATGCAGCAGGATCAGCAGGCTCCTTCAGCTCCAACCGATGGTGTCACGGACACGGCGGTTGTTGCTGATCCGGTTGGTCTGCATGCTCGTCCGGCAGCTCTTCTGGCTCGTCTTGCAGCCACATTCGATGCCGAGATTCTTGTGAATGGAACAGATGCTGCTTCCGTTCTTGAAATCATGGCTCTCGGTGTGAAGCAGGGTGAAACGGTTGAATTGCGGGCTACTGGTCCGCAGGCAGCTGAGAGCATTGTTGCTCTCAAAGAGATGATCGAAAACGCGTCGTGATGCGGTGTGGCTGTGGTGGATATTCATCCGAGTACCACCACAGCCACGTCGTGTGAGCGATGATGCGATCATCGGTTACGATATTGATTCCTTGAACAACTTGTTAATGAAAGGAGGGCGAATGCCAACTCCTGATCTGCTCGACCCGAATAAGGAACACACTCTGATCCTGGTCAAGCCCGATGGGTTTGCTCGCGGTCTGACCGGAGAGGTCCTGCGTCGCATTGAAGCGAAGGGCTATGTCTTGAAGGGCCTGAAGATTAAGAAGGCCTCCAGGGAACTCCTTGAAGAGCACTACGCGGAGCACCGTGACCAACACTTCTTTAACGGAATGGTTGATTTCATGAGCTCAGGCCCGCTCGTTGCCATCGTGGTTGAAGGTGACCGCGTGATTGAGGGTATGCGTATCCTCATGGGCACAACAAACCCGACCTTGGCTGCTCCTGGAACTATCCGAGGCGATCTTGGACGCGACTGGGGCTCGAACCACGTGGAGAACGTTGTTCACGGTTCAGATTCCCCGACTTCTGCTGAGCGTGAGATCGCACTGTGGTTCCCTGAACTGTGTTGCTGAGACTATCGTGTATGAGCGTGAACCTGTCCGAGGAGCACGCGTCAGCGCATGAAAAAGTGGCGTTTGCATCTGCAGGCGCCACTTTTCTTATTCTTCGCACGGTTTCCACGTATCCTTGACCCGTGCACTTAAAGACCCTGACACTACGCGGGTTTAAGTCTTTCGCGTCTACGACGACGTTGAAGCTTGAACCCGGGATCACCTGTGTCGTGGGTCCGAACGGTTCGGGTAAATCGAACGTTGTGGATGCACTTGCCTGGGTGATGGGCGAGCAGGGAGCGAAGAGCCTGCGTGGCTCTCACATGTCGGACGTCATTTTTGCCGGCACATCGGGACGCCCGGCTTTAGGGCGTGCGCAGATTGATCTGACGATCGATAACTCAGATGGTGTGCTTCCCATCGAATACACGGAAGTAACAATCACCAGAACGCTGTTCCGCGGCGGGGGCTCCGAATACGCAATTAACGGTTCACCTGCTCGACTGCTTGATATTCAAGAATTGCTGTCCGATACGGGCATGGGACGTCAGATGCACGTCATCGTGGGGCAGGGGCGCCTAGACTCGATCCTTCAAGCAACCTCGGAAGATCGTCGCGGGTTCATTGAAGAGGCGGCCGGTGTGCTGAAGCATCGCCGGCGTAAAGAGCGTGCGCTGAAGAAGCTCGCTGACATGGATCAGAATCTCGTGCGTGTTCTGGACCTGACTGAAGAGATCCGACGCCAGCTGGGTCCTCTTGCGCGCCAAGCGAAGCAGGCGCGCAAGGCCTCGTTGATCCAAGCACGAGTGCGAGACGCGAAAGCTCGCTTGCTCGCCGACGATCTTGTGAACGTGCGCGAGAAGCTTGAACGTCAGTCGCATATTGATACCCGTCTCGAAGAGCTGAAGCGTGCGCATGAAACCAAGATTGCGGATCTGCGGGCATCAATTGAGGAAAGCGAACGCAATCAAGAAGCTCGCGCTCGCAATGCAAATGATGTGACGCGAGTCTGGCAGGAAGCGACCAGCGTCCATGAGCGTGCGAAGACAACGCTCGCAATTTCTGCCGAGCGCGTCAAACAGTATTCGCGCCCCGAAGCTACCCCGACGGGTGAAGACCCGGATGTCTTGGACCAGAAGGCATTAGCTGCTTCGAATGAGGACGGGGACCTTCTCCAGCGTGTTCAGCAAGCCCAACGTGAATTGAGTGGCCTCGTACGTGCCAAGGAACAAGCGGAAGACGAAGATCAACGCGCAGCTAAAGAACTCGCCAGGGTCAACGCACTCGTCGCTGACCATCGTGAGAAAGTGGCGCGCCTGACGGGTGATGTTGGGAGTGCTCACGCCCGATTGGAAGCCGGTGAAGCAGAAGCCGGTCGTGCTCGTAGCGCGCTCGAAGCTGCACTCGCGCGAGCTGAAGAAGCGAAGAAAGCCGTTGAGGACGCACCCGAAGAATCGGGTGGCGATGAAGATGTGAGTCGCGCGCATACGCAGGCGGGCATCCATCGAGATCAGGCACGAGCAAAAGTTGATGCCCTCCTTGCCGCTGAACGCGAAGCTCGCGCCGATCGTGCTCACTGGGAAGCGCGCCGTGATGCCCTGACCCAGCTTCTTGCGCGTGACGATGACACGGCTCACCTGCTCGATCGTGACCACGTGCTGGGTGCCGTCCAGGATTTCGTGAACGCCCGCCAAGGAACCGAGAACGCGATCGCGACGCTACTTGGCCCATTTGCGGATGCCGTCGTCATGGATTCCCTGGATTCTGCGCTCACTCAAGCGCGCGACGCCCAGGAGTCCAATAGTGGCCAGTTACGGATGATGATCGCGAATGGGGACGAGGCCGCGCCTGCCAAGCAGAAACTACCCGAGGGCCTGACGTGGGCGCGAGAATGCGTGACACCAGACCCGAAAGTTGCAGCGAGCGTTTCAGCCTTGCTCTGTGGTGCAGTAGTTGCCAACGATCTTGATGCTGCTCAACGTGGCATTGCAATCGACACAGTGGATGTTGCCGTTACATTGAGCGGAACAATGGTGACTCGTTCAGGTGTTATAGCAGCCGGACAGACAGCCGACTCATTACTTGCCATCAAAGCACAACACGAAGCAGCTGCTACGAAGGCCGAGGCAGCACAACAGGCGTGCGAAGTTCTCTCTGATGAACTCACGGCAGCGAATACTGCGCTGGACGTGGCAATACGCGCAGCGAACGAAGCCCTGAAAGCTCTGCGTGCCCACGACGCCCTGCAGGCTGAACGCGCTCAAAAGATTGCACGACTTCAGTCCGCGCTCGCGGCCAGTGAAGCTGAGGTAGAGCGTGGTCGTGAAGCGCTCAAACGTGCCGAGGATCATGTCGAATGGGCTAAAGAACGTGTTGAAGAAGCTCGATCAAAAGTCGAAACGGTGTCGGAGAGTCCCTCTGAAGACGTCGACGCAGCGCGTGATAAAGCTGAGGTTGCTGCCAGAACGGCGAAAGAAGCCCGTGAAGCGGAAACCTCAGCGCGGCTGGCATTGCGAGCATTGGAAGAACAATCAAGACAGGCTGCTGCGCGTGCCCGAAACCTTCGTCAGGCAGCAGCAAAAGAGCGCGAAGAGCGGGGCCGTTATGCGAAGCGCGAAGCTCAACGCCAGGTTGCGTTGCGTGCTGCAACGGAGATTGAGGCCGAGGCGCGTCGGGCAGTGAATGAGGCTGCCCAGCTGCTTGTTATCGCCTCGGCCCGCCAGACGGCGGTTGGTGAAGAAACTCGGCAGGCAAATGAGCGCGTTGGCGCCCTGCGCTTGGCCTTGGATGAAGAAATGAAGCGCTTGGCCGACGTTACTGGCGAGGTTCAACGTGACGAAATTGCGCGCACTCAACTGGAATTGCAAGCGAGTGATGTTGAGCGTCGAGCAATGGAAGCCCTTGCGCTCGATGCTGACACTTTGATTGAAGAATACGGACCCCATACCCTGGTACCCGTTTTCCCGTCGGACCCGGATGAAGAAGCCAGCGAAGAAGGCCAGCCTTTTGTTCGAAGCGAACAAGAAAAGGCTTTTGAGAAAGCTTCAAACGAGCTGGTGCGCCTGGGGCGCGTGAACCCCCTGGCTTTGGAAGAACATGATGCTCTGGCTGCTCGTCATGCATTCTTGATGGAACAGGTAAAAGACCTCAAAGAATCGAAAGCCGATCTGATGAGCATCATTACCGATGTGGATCGACTGGTTGAAGAAGCATTCGTTTCCGCATTTGAAGACACGAAGAAACAATTCGCGCACACCTTTGACGTTTTGTTCCCCGGCGGTACAGGTGACCTGATTTTGACCGACCCAGATTCGCCTCTGACCACGGGCATTGAAATTGAAGCTCGCCCCGCCGGCAAGAAGGTCAAACGAATGAGTTTGCTGTCGGGTGGTGAACGCTCACTCGCAGCTATCGCTTTCCTCGTCGCGATCTTTAAAGCTCGCCCATCTCCGTTCTACGTGATGGACGAAGTTGAAGCTGCACTCGACGACGTGAACTTGTCGCGTCTTCTGGCAATCTTTAAAGAGCTACGTGAAGAATCTCAGCTGATCGTGATCACGCACCAGAAACGCACTATGGAGATCGCCGATGCGCTCTATGGCGTCTCGATGCGTGATGGTGTGACAGGAGTTGTTTCCCAACGTCTTGCGCGCTCATAATGCCTTGTTAGTGTGAGAGATCCTTGTCCGCATCTTTATGTTTTCTGCCCGCGCGATAACAAAGAAAATGGGTATTAACCCGAAAATGGGTACGCCAGATGGCGTACCCATTGTCTATTCAGTAGTCGCGGCCTGGTCAGATGGAACCGAGACAGCAGATGATTAGTTGTCCTTGTTCAGGAAGTGACGTTCGTCGAGGATCGAGGCGCCCGACAGCATAAGAGCGTCAAGGTTTTGTGTCGCGTGGTGGGCGCAGAAGAACAGTTGGAAGCCGGATGGCATCGTGGCACGCAGCCACGCCTTCGCGCCACACTTGTCGCAACGATCGGCGGCGTTGAGAACCGGGGCCGTTGAGGTTTCTGGTTGAAGTGAAAGCGTTGTCATGTTTCAATCACACACTAAAGAGTCGGTAATGTCGCGTTCACAAGCGATTGTTCACCCTCGGCGCAATCCGTACGCGAGCGTACTCATCATGCGAGCCAGTGGAACACGCGTCATCTGGAAGAATACGGCGAGGTGAAATGGCGCTCATTCAATGATTCTTTAAGATAAGCGGGTGACTTCTTCATCTGACTATTCGGCACGGCACCTCAGCGTCCTTGAAGGACTGGAAGCTGTTCGCAAGCGCCCCGGCATGTACATCGGTTCCACGGACCACCGCGGTTTGATGCACTGTCTCTGGGAAATTATCGACAATGCCGTTGACGAGGCTCTTGAAGGTCACTGCGACACGATCAATGTGCGCCTGCACCCTGACTATTCGGCGTCGGTGGCTGACAACGGTCGAGGTATTCCGGTTGACGAGGTCCCCGGTGTCGGTTTGTCAGGCGTCGAGGTCGTGTACACGAAACTTCACGCTGGCGGTAAATTCGGTGGTGGTTCCTATGCGTCATCGGGTGGCCTGCACGGCGTGGGTGCATCCGTTGTGAACGCGCTGTCCGCGCGTCTTGACGTGCAGGTTGACCGCGGGTCAAAGACATGGGAAATGTGCTTCCGTCGCGGTGAGCCCGGCGAATTCGATGATTCGAAGCAACGCACCCCGAATTCACCGTTTACTCCGTTTGAAGAATCCTCGCAGCTGAAAACCGTTGGCAAGGTAAAGAAGAATGTCACCGGTACGCGTGTGCGTTTCTGGGCTGACTTTCAGATCTTCCCGTCAACCGAAGGATTCTCATGGGAAGGCTTGTGTGCGCGTGCACGACAGACCGCATTCCTTGTTCCCGGCCTGACCATCAACTGCTGGGATGAGCGCGCAGAAGAAGAGCTTCACGAGTCATTCCGCTACGACGGTGGCGTCGTTGACTTTACGAACTGGCTGGCCAGCGATGGTCCTGTGACTGACACGTGGCATATTCAAGGTGAAGGCACCTTCACCGAAACCGTTCAGGCACTCGATCCGTCAACGGGTCACCTTGCTGCGACCGAAGTGGAACGCACGTGCCAGGTGGATTGCGCCTTGCGATGGGGGATTGGCTACGACACTTCACTGCAGTCATTCGTCAACATTATTGCGACCCCGAAGGGGGGCACACACGTTGCCGGTTTCGAGCAGGCTGTCTTGAAAGTGTTGCGCGCGCAGATTGATAAGAACGCGCGCAAGCTGAAGGTGGGCACCAAAGATGGGCGTCCCGAAAAGGATGACGTCCAAGCGGGTCTGACTGCCGTTGTCACCGTCCGTTTCCCCGAACCGCAGTTTGAAGGGCAGACCAAGGAAATCCTGGGTACACCACAAGTCCGTACGGTCGTGTCTCGCGTTGTCACCGACTGGCTGAATGCGAAGTTTAATTCCTCAAAGCGCGACGACAAACAGCAGACATCTTCGCTGATGGAAAAGGTTGTCGGCGAAATGAAAGCGCGTGTTTCAGCGCGTATTCACAAGGAAATTTCGCGTAAGAAGAATGCGCTTGAAACATCCTCTCTGCCCGCGAAGCTCGCAGACTGCCGAATGGAAGATGTCTCAGAAACCGAACTGTTCATCGTCGAGGGTGACTCGGCACTGGGTACGGCAAAGGCGGCACGCAACAGCCAGTATCAGGCGCTCTTCCCGATTCGAGGCAAGATCCTGAATGTCCAAAAGGCATCGACAGCGGATATGCTGGCGAACGCGGAATGCGCGAACATTATCCAGGTGATTGGTGCAGGATCAGGTCGAACTTTCGATCTTGATTCCGCCCGCTACGGCAAGGTGATTTTGATGACCGATGCTGACGTTGATGGCGCGCATATTCGCACATTGTTGCTCACCCTGTTCTTCCGCTATATGCGCCCCATGGTCGAAGCTGGCCGAATTTACGCTGCTGTTCCACCGTTGCACCGCATTGAAGTGAGCGCTAAGGGACGCAAGCCTCGCGAACTGATTTACACGTATTCCGAAGATGAACTCCACAAGAAGCTTGCTCAACTGCGTAAGGCGGGGCGGACGTGGAAAGAACCGATCCAGCGCTACAAGGGCCTGGGTGAGATGGACGCGGACCAGTTGGCTGAAACCACCATGGATCGCGCGCATCGTTCCCTGCGACGCATCACCCTTGATGATGAAGACGCTTTGCGCGAAGCAGAAGATGTGTTCGAACTGCTGATGGGTTCCACGGTGGGACCGCGTAAGGATTTCATTGTCGAAGGATCCTCTGGCATCGACCGCACGCGCATCGACGCCTGAAAACTCCCTGTCGCACCATCGTGTCGGGCCTCGTCTTTTCGCACCGTGTGTATTAAGCACCTGGCCGCTGAGACCTAGCGTGGAACCTTCCCGCGTATGTGACCAGAGGCCCGATGCGCACGTACACTAGGATCCATGACTGGACTTGCGCAACGTTTGAAGCCACCAGCCTCGGTTTCGTATCCGGGCACCCACATTGGATTGAGGTGGCGTTCGATGATCGCCTCCGACGCTCCGGGTGTTTATGACGTGATTCGCCAGGTTGAGGCTGCTGATGAGATGCATCATCGTATGAGTGCATCCGACGTCGCCGACATGGTGGAAGGTCGCACGAAAGATTTCTGGATCGATGCGCTTGTCGGTATCGATTCAGACAATCGTATTTGCGCAGTCGCAGCCGTTCGAGTCCTCGCTTCGCTCTCAGATCATGCTGCAGCCGAGGTCAACGCCTACATTCATCCGCATTGGCGCGGACGTGGATTGGGCCGAGCTCTCCTCTACTGGCAAGATGGCCGTGCCCGTCAAATGCTGGTCGAAACATTCGGAGCGGACTCGAAGGTCCCCGCATCAATTTTCAACTTCGTTGACGCCCACATGACGGATCGTCGTCGTTTGTATATTGCGGCGGGCTTCTACGCGAAGGCTACGTTCCAAGTGATGTACCGCGAGCTTCTGGGGTCCGAAAAGGCTCGGAAGCCTCGCCACGGCTATTCGATCATTCCGTGGTCCGATGTTGATATGGGTAGCGCGAAGGCACTGTACCTGCGTTCTTTCACTGAACACACCCTGCCCTACTTGCACGAGGCCTGGTGGGACGAATCTACCTCGCATTTGGATCCTCGCTGGTCGTTCGGAGCAATATCTGAGCAGGGTGAGCTGGCTGGCTGTTTCGTCGTGGGACGCCCCGTTGAACGGTGGGCCGCGACCGGTAAGACAGAGGCATACGCGGAACTTCTGGCCGTTGATCACTCGCATCGTGGGCACGGGCTTTCAACCGCGTTGATTGGTGCAGCGGTGGCGGCGGCCGCTGAATCGGGAATGTCCAGGATCGGATTGGATGTGGATACGAAGAATGCGTCGAACGCGCATTCCATCTATGAGCACCTCGGTTTCCTTGACGGGCCCGCGCAGGTTTTCTATACGATTGACCAATAAGTTGTCTTGCGGGTCAGCGTGCCCGGGGGTGAATACGGGGACGTGAATGTCCCACAATCTGGTGTTGACAAGAAAGGACGCGCATGGCTGACAATGCGTTGACGGGTGAAATCCCGCTGGCCCGTCGTGCAGGCGCGCCCGACGATGTGCCATTCCCGCCGTCCCATCATGGGATTGTCTGGGAAGAGCTCAGCATGAATCGTCTGCATGAATTGGCGACGCTGATTGCGCGCATGGAAGCGCAGGATAATCCTCCGTATCGCACCAGTGTCGACGAAGTCGAAGAGATGCTGTCGGCTGAAGGCTGGCGTGGGCTGGCCGGTATGACGACTCGTGGTATCGCGAAGGGACGCATGGTCGCTTACGGTCGCGTTGCAATGCGCCAGAGTGGTCGTGTGGAGTGCCTGTGCGAAGGAGGCGTTGACCCGTCATTCCGTCGCATTGGCTTGGGTAGTTCGCTGGTTGAATGGCAGGAAGCTGTTTCGCGTCAGATGCTTGCTACAGCGGATACGGATGCGCCGGCTCAGATCACCATGCTTGTCGAGGCGGGTGAAAATGAGCTGGAAGAGCAACTTCAGTTGCGTGGCTTCCACTGGACCCGTTCGTACTATGAACTTCGCGCTGATCTGTCCCAGATTCCTTCGACTCCGGATCTTGGCCGCTATTTGACGATTGAACCTTGGTCGGATGAGTGGGATGAACCGGCGCGTCACGCCGCGAATCGGCTCTCCGAGATTGAGTGGGGTAGTCCTGCCCTCACTCGTGAACAGTGGCTGATGGGACGTACTTCTTTCGTCCCGCAGTGGTCGTTCGTTGCCGTGGACCGCAGGGGTGACCGTCCGTGCGTGGTTGGTTTCCTTCTTGCCTCGAAGTACGTCCAGGACTGGGCTGCTCTTGGTTGGCGCGAAGGCTATATCGACCAGATGGGTGTCTTGGAAGAGGCGCGTTCGGATCACGCCGTCGATGCCCTGATTACTTCGTCGATGCGCGCGATGGCAGCCGATGGGATGGATCGTATCGGCGCTGGGCTCGGAAGCGCGAATCATTCCAGAGCGCTTGCCGTCTACGATTATTTGGGTTTTACGACGGTGGGCCAGACGCGCTTGTACGCGATCGACGTGTGACGAGGCCACGCCGGCACTTTCGCACCGGCGCGAACCGTTGTAGCGCCTTAGCCGATGAGGGTGATCGGAAGAACCACGGGAGTACCTGACCCATCGCGACGTTCGTCAACATCGGGCAAATCAACGGGGGAGCCATCAGCTGAGGCGCCTCGAGGTTGACGGTCACCCACCCACGCCAAGTCAATGCGATCCTCACCGCGCAGGAAACGCTGGGCGCGGACGCCTTGACCACCGCGCCCCTTGACCGGGTAGAGCTCCAGCGGAGTTACCTTAGCGGTCGTCTGACCCGTTCCCGGCAGTGCTCCTTCAGCTGCTGCGACGGTGACGACGAAGGAGTCTGATGATACTGGCAGAGCCCAGAATCCGAGTGCGTGGGCACCATCGTTAAGCTTCATACCAGCCATACCACCGGCGGTGCGACCCTGCGGTCGTACCTTCGACGCCGGCGTACGAAGAAGCTGCGCGTCGGTTGAAACAAAGACAAGATCGTAGTCGTCGGCACACGGTCCGAAACCAACCAGACGATCACCGTCATCCAGTGTGATGACTTCCCATTCGTCACGGGCAAGTACATCCGGCTTCAAGCGCTTCACGGTGCCGTGGGCAGTACCCATCGCATACACCTGGTCTGATGCGGGATCAAGCAAACCGATCGCGGGAGAATCCGTGTGCAAGAGCAGAGATGCGGGCGTGGCTGCGGCCAGCGACAATCCTGTATCGAAGCGGGGGAGTGCGGGTAGGTCCACGACCTCCATGCGGTGAGCAACACCGTCTGCTGTAACAACCGCGATCTGAGAACGTGCGGTCGACGACAATTGTGCTATCCACCCGTCGTGGCTGGCACGAGGCCCCGGTTCTAGCGGGTCTGAGCCTTCAACTCGAGCCAGACCACCGTTCGATGACAGTACAACGACGCACGGGTCATCAGGGATCTGCAGGTCCATTCCCTTGCCGGACTTCGATGTTGCCGGCAACGTAGCAGCCAAGGCGGCGCCACTTATCGCCTCGTTCCCCGATTCTGCTCCGGCAGACGACAGTAGCAGAGTCCGCCGGGGAGTACCCAGACGCTGAGCAACATCGCGCAACTCAGAGATGACCAGGCCTCGCAACATCATCGGATCGGAAAGAATCTCTTCAAGGTGTGCGATCGTTGCTTGGAGTTCATCACGTTCGTTCTCTAGTTCGATGCGCGAGAACTTGGTCAAGCGACGCAGGCGGAGCTCCAGAATGTAGTTCGCCTGAATATCGGTCAGATCGAAGGCAATCTTCAGTCTTTCGCGAGCGGTTTCCACGTCGAAAGACGAACGAATAATCGCAATGACGTCATCAATATCGAGGACTGCGATCAACAGACCTTCAACCAGGTGAAGGCGATCCTGAGCCTTACCCAGACGGAACTTCGTGCGTCGCGTTGTCACGTCAAGACGGTGGTCGACGAATACGCTCAGCATGTCTTTCAAACCGAGGGTACGAGGCTGACCATTGACGAGGGCAACGGCGTTGATTGAGAAGGAATCTTCAAGAGGCGTGCGCTTGTACAGCTGTTGCAGGACCGCTTCGGGGTTGAAACCGTTCTTGATTTCGATGACTAAACGCAGGCCGTGGATACGGTCGGTCAGGTTCTGAACCGACGAAATACCCTTCAGACGCCCGGCGTTAACGTTTTCCTTGATTTTTTCGATGACCTTTTCGGGGCCGACCATGTAGGGCAGTTCGGTGACGATCAAACCCATCTTGCGTGCGCTGACGCGTTCGACTCCGACCTTTGCGCGAGTCTTGAAAGCACCGCGACCAGTTTCGTAGGCGTCTTTGATGCCATCGAGTCCGACGATGACGCCACCTTCAGGCAGGTCAGGTCCGGGCACGAAACGCATCAGGTCGGCGACTGTGGCGTCCGGATGCTCAATCAGATGAATGGACGCTGCGATTGTTTCAGCAAGATTGTGCGGGGCAATATTCGTTGCCATACCAACAGCAATACCGGAAGCACCGTTGACCAGAAGCTGGGGGAATGCCGCTGGCAGTACTTCGGGTTGCATGAACTGGTTGTCGTAGTTCGGTACGAATTCAACCGTGTCTTCATCCAAACCGGTGACAAGATCCAACGCGGAGGGAGCCATACGGGCTTCGGTGTAACGCGCCGCTGCGGGGCCGTCATCAAGAGAGCCAAAGTTGCCGTGTCCGTCGACTAGGGGAAGACGCAGATTGAACGGCTGAGCGAGGCGCACAAGAGCCTCGTAAATTGCCGAGTCACCGTGCGGGTGAAGCTTACCCATAACCTCGCCGACAACACGCTGGGACTTCACGTGGCCCTTGTCGGGGCGAAGTCCCATCTGATCCATCTGGAACAGGATGCGTCGTTGCACGGGCTTAAGTCCATCGCGTGCGTCTGGGAGTGCGCGAGCGTAGATGACAGAGACGGCGTATTCCAAGAAGGAGGTTCGCATCTCTTCGGAGACATTGATTTCACTGATGTCTTTGTCCGCAACGGGGAGTGGTTCTACGAGGTCCTTCTTAGCCATATTCGCGATTATCACGGGCGAAAGAACCTCTGTTCGACTCCCACGCCGAACGCGGGCACAATTAGAGGGTGAACACATGGGATCGAATCAATCGAACGGGCTTTTTCCCCCAGCTTGTTACCGCATCTTTGAAGCGCGCGTTGGGTGGTCAGACGCCACGCGCCACTCTGTGCCAGGTGGACGCTGCTTTTGATCAGGGGTCGGTTTTTCGCCACCTGTCATTGGTGACTCTGACTGACAGCGTGCTGATTCATATGCATGTTGATGAACTCGAAGATGGTGGAGCGTCCGTTGGCATGGGGATCTTCCCGCTTTCGCGTTTGGGGACGGTGTCATCGATTGAGATCTATCGTGAGGCGATGACATCGATGTTTCCTGCGGAGCTGACCATCTCGGTTGATCTGGGTGCAATGCGTCGTAGCGAAGTTGAGCCCGCTCAATGTGGCGATCCCTCGTGCACAGCGGATCACGGTTACACGGTCGCATCTTTCCCCGATGATTTGAATTTTCGTATCAGCGTCGACGCTGATGGCGTGGATGCAATGACTGAAGCCAGGCAGTTCGTGGACCTGCTTTCATCTGCTACTCGTGCCCACCACTGATCGTCATGGCCACTTCACCCGTTTTGCCTCCCGCATGGGCAGATGTGCCTTCGCAGGCTGACCCGTGTTTGGCTGATGTTTTTGGTGCCGCTTTGGCGTGTGCCGGTCTGCCACTGGGGGACGAGACCGCCCGGGCTCGTTTATCGCTTGACCGTGAAGAGGGGCAGCTCCTGATCATCTTGGTCGATGGCTTGGGCTATGTTCCCTTGATGTCTCACCTTGGGCACGCGTCGACCTTGCGGTCGGTGCGCGATGACATTGTGAGCCTTCACACGATCGTGCCGTCGACGACAGCCGCTGCGATTACCTCTTTTGGAACAGGGGAAAAGCCTGGGAAGACGCGGATGGTGGGCTATGCGGTTGCCCGGGGGGATTCGGTGATGAATCTTCTGGCGTTTGAGAATGGTCCAGATCCTCTGGCGTGGCAAGAATGCCCGACTTACTTTGAGCGCCTCAGCCAGCAGGGGGTGAAGTCCGCAGTTATTTCTCCGCCGACGTTCGCTGGTTCTGGCCTGACGAAGGCTGCCTTAAGGGGTGCGCGCCACGTGGCTGGCAAAACCTGGGATGAGCGTGCCAGTGCGGCTCTGCGAGAGCTCAAGAAAGGCACACAGGTCGTCTACCTCTACTGGTCAGAAATCGACCATACGGGCCATGGGCATGCAGTGAGCTCCTGGGAATGGTCCGATGCTCTTGAAGCCTTCGACGCCGGATTGGGGCGCCTGCTTCTTAACCTGCCCCGCACCGTGCGTACGGTACTGACTGCTGACCACGGCATGATCGATATTGACCATGGTGCGTTGATTGATCTTGCGGATCGTCCAGATCTTGCCGACGGTGTACGGATCCTTGCCGGAGAAACACGCGCTGTTCACATTCATACCGAAGCTGGCCGTGAATCCGAAGTGATTGACCGTTGGAAGAATGAACTGAGTGATGTCGCGTGGGTACTCGGTTGCGATGAATCTGCGCCCCTCTTGGGTGAAGGCCCAGGTAATCGCGAAATCGGCGCGGGTATCGCGTTCTTCAATGGACGCGCAGGCCTCGTTGATTCCAGATCACAAAAGCCGGAAATGATCGCGATGCCCGGAGTCCACGGTTCCCTGACCGAAGCTGAAATGCGAATTCCGCTGATCAGGCTTTCCTGAACCCGAGACATCAGCAAAAAACGAAAACCCACGAACATCATGCGTCGTGGGTTTCTCGTTTGAAAACGACTACTTCGACTTTGAACCGAAGACGATCTCGTCCCAACTGGGAACAGAACGACGACGAGACTTCGACTTCTTCGCGCTAGCTGGCGCTGAAGAATGAGGCTCTTCAACAAGGTTTTCAAGACCGGGCAACGACTGATCATCATAATCAGCATCCGAATCGGTGGATGCCTTCTTCGCGGGCGCGGTCTTCTTTGCAGAAGGAACCTTCGCCTCCTGGGTCTTCGAGCTGGGATCTTCCTTGTCGTTTGGTGAAGAAGCACGCGCGCTCGGAATCGGCGTCGATGCGGACAGTGTATCGAGAACAGAGAATTCTAAGCTCTGTGAAAGGTCCTCTTTCTCTTCCTCTTCCTTCGTGCGAGCATGTGCCAAGGAATAGATGCGAGCCGAAATTGAAGAATCGGTCAAAGTGGCCTGTTCGAACTCTTCGGGGTCAAAATCCTCGTCATCGATGTCATACTCGATCTCCTGAGGCTTTCCGCGAGTCGCATTCAACTGATCAATGATCGCCTCACGTGCGCGAACTTCTTCGAGGTCTGCAGGATCCAACGCCTCGGGGGCGTTTGGCTGCAGGGGAGTGAAGATTGAAGCCGCAGGAGTCGACGACTGGGTTTCAGTCAGCCACTGTGCTTCCTGATCGATAGCTTCAAGAGGACCGGTCTTCGGCAAGAGCCAATTGGCGGCGTGTTCTGACGCCGACTGTATGAACGTCAAGCAAATCTGCCAGGGGCCAACACCTTCGCGACTTGCACTCCATTCCAAAGTCGAGGGATCGACACCGCGTGCGGCCAATCGATCAATGACAAGCTCACCCATCTTCGGTCCGTCCGCTACAGAGCCAATGCGCTTATTCTGCGCGCGCTGGAGTGCGTATTCTTTTTCAGCCTGGATGGGGCTTTCGAAGGAACGCACCATCTCGATATCGCATGTGTGGGATGTGGCGATTTCTTCAGGAGTAGCGCCAGCGCGGAGCAGGCTCTGAATCTCGCGGGGAGAGATCTGTTGACGCGCCGGGCTGGGTGCTGGCTCGAGGTGCATACGATGACGACGGATTGATCCGCGAAGCTCGTCAGTAATAGGGACTTGGTAGCGTTCCCCGTTTGGATCGGTAAAGACCAACGTTTCGCCGTCTGCACCGATACCGAGCAAATCGAGCTCGATCATGAGCACCTCCTACAGTTCATCAGCGAAATGTTCTCAAACTGTAGGCACTAATCGTGATTGAACGCGCCGCAAAGTCCTAAGTGGTGGCATTCGTCTCCTAACAGTGTTATATTCCCTCCGCCGATACAGTTCATGATCAGATCATGAAATAACCCGCCCGAAGGGACGAAACTCATGGCTACCGATTACGATGCACCTCGTAAGAATGACGATGATGTTGCCGAAGATTCGATCGAGGAACTGAAGTCGCGTCGAGGTGACGCTGGTTCCGCTGAAATCGAAGAAGACGAGACCGAAGCAGCTGAGAACTTTGAGCTCCCCGGTGCTGACCTGTCGAAGGAAGAACTGACCGTTCATGTTATTCCCCGTCAGGATGACGAATTCACCTGCTCGTCCTGCTTCCTCGTTCACCACGCTTCTCAGCTCGCCTACGCTGACGACGCTGGTCTGCCGGTGTGCACCGAGTGCGCGGGCTGAGGCGCTATCTTGTTTTTCTCTCGAAAGAAAAAGGCTGAAGCAACCGACACTCCCGAGCTTGGAGCACAGGTAGCACCTGAAGAAACCGTTGACCCGCTTGATTTGCCGGGTCCTCGCTCGGTTGGCGAGTGCGATACGTCCAACGGCTACATCGATATGGGCTCCTTGCTTCTTCCAACCGTCCCCGGTGCCCAGTTGCGTACCCAGGTCGGCGATGACGGTCACTCCGTTCTCAAGGTTTTGATCGTTATCGGAGACTCCGGTCTGCAGATTTCTGTTGCTGCAGCACCTCGAAGCGGTGGCGTGTGGGAAGAAATCCGCGAAGAGATCTGTGCCGGATTGCTGAAGGATTCTGCAACAGTCATTGATCGCGATACGCGTTACGGGACTGAACTCCAAGCTGATATTCCAGTCTCCCTTCCGGACGGTCGGCAGGGGACCTCGCGGATAAGGATCATCGGGCGTGAAGGCGACCGTTGGTTTGCGCGCATTGATATTCTTGGCCCTGCGGCTCTGAGCGATGAGGCAGGCAAAAACTTCGAGTCGATCATTGACCGAATCGTTGTCGTTCGCGACGATCAGCCGCGCGCTCGCCTTGGGTTGCTTCCTCTTCATCTTCCGAACGAAGAAGTCGAGATTCCTCGTGTCTAAACACAGTTCGCGTGCGTCAGGCTTCTGGAGCACACTCGCACAGCATTTCTCGACGGACAGTCGTCAAAAAGACGAGGCTCTGGATGAGGAACGGACCAGAGCGCGCCGTGGAACCACTCCAATTCGTGAGGTTCGCAATCGTCAACACGTCACGCTTTTTGGCACGCTCATGTCAATGACTTACCCGCCTGAAGGATCACATTTCATGCTGGTTGGAACCCTGTATGACGGGACGGCCTCCATTGAACTGAGATGGCCGGGGCGCATGTCAATTCCGGGGCTGAAAGTCGGCGAACACATTGAGGTTGAAGGCACAGCAGGAATGCAAGGAGATGCGCTGACAATCATCAATCCGCTCTATCGCATCATCGCTTCGGAGAGCATATGAGCGCCTTACTCGAACACGATGAATCCACTGGCGCAACCGAGTCTGGTCCGACCTGGGCGCGTCAACTCAACGAAGAATCGTTTTCTTTCACCCGGGCGGTCGGAGGGTGGCGCGGACTCACTGAATCCGTATTGCCAGGCCTGCTTTTTGTTGTCGTATTCATCATTTTTCACTCGGTCGTCGGCGCATCGGTCGTCGCGGGTGTCGTTGCACTACTCGCCGTTGGTATCCGTTGTGTTCAGCGTCAGCCACTGACGCAATCGCTTTCAGGCGTAATCGGTGTAGGAATCGGCGTGGTATGGGCTCTTGCTTCGGGCAGGGGAGAAAACTTCTACACGTGGGGTCTGATTACTTCGGCAGCTTTCCTTGTTGGCTTCCTTGCGTCGATCGTCGTAAGAAAGCCACTTATCTCCCGGGGCGCTGGGATGTTCTGGGAACTGGAAGCTGGCTGGTATCGCAAAGAAGAGTGGGCCGGCCTTAACCGCCGAGGTCTTCTTCTTACTTGGCTTTGGACAGGGCTCTTCGCACTACGTCTTGGCATTGAGCTTCCCCTATGGCTTGCTCACATGGTTGGCCCATTAGGTATCGCGAAGCTTGTCTTAGGGCTGCCACTGTTTGCCCTCGTCACATGGCTCACCTGGATGGGCTTAAAACCGTTCTCCCCAACAAAGGCGGATGAGCACCTAGCCCAGGCCTCGTAACGACGAATCGTGCAGGGGGTGAAGGCGGAATTATTCTTCCGACTCGGCTTCCTCTTCGTCGGCCGCTGGCGGAACTTCCACCAACGCTTGGAGAGTCGACAGAGCATTCTTCTCCGTATCGGAAATCAACAGCAACAACTCGTCACCGGACTCAAAAAGATCATCATTCGATGGTGTGAGCGGGCGACCATCACGGAGCAACGACGTCAATACGGTGCGCGGAGGCAGATCCGTGTCAGAAATGCGCTTGCCAACGATTGGGGAGCCCTCGGGCACAACGATCGCGTACATCGATACCTCAGCAGAGTTGAACGAGAACAAACGAACCGGAATACCCTCGGACACGGCTTCTTCCACGAGAGCCGTCATAATGCGCGGGGTCGAGACCGAAACATCAACGCCCCACGAGCCATTGAACAGCCACTCATTGTGAGGATTGTTCAGACGAGCAACCACTCGCGACACCGCGAACTCGGTCTTCGCCAGCAAAGAAATAACCAGATTAGCCTTGTCATCGCCCGTCGCGGCGACCATCACGTCAGCTTCCGCAAGACCTGCTTCACGCAAAGCATCGGGAGAACAGGCGTCAGCGAGAACCCAGTCCGCGTCAGCAACCGATGCAACGCGTAACTTATCGGGCTGGTTATCGATCAGAGTGCACTCGTGACCGTGTTCGAGAAGTTCAAGGGCAACGGAGCGGCCAACCGAGCCTGCACCTGCGATAACGATCTTCATGCGTATCAGTCCTCAAAGTTCGGGGTGGCCGTCAGAATAGAACGCAAGCGCGTCGACTCTGCTCCACCGATCGCAAAGTACAGCTGGTCGTGTTCTTGCACCACGAAGTCTTGGCGCGCTGGCACGACAGTCCCCAAACGGGATACGAAGGCAATACGCTCGCCGGTGAGTTCTTCAACTGTCGGGAAAGAAACGCCGTACCACGATGTCTCGGGCGTCGCCGTAACTAAGGAAACCTCGCCCGTGGGGTGCGTCCATGTGACCGCCGCATCCGGGGGAAGCATACGGCGCAGAACTGATTCTGCCGTGCGCTTTACGGTCGCAACCGTTGGGATGCCGAGACGCTCGTACACGTAGGCGCGTTCAGGATCATAAATTCGTGCGACAACGTGTGGCACGTGGAAGGTCTCTTGAGCGATACGCGTTGAAATGATGTTCGAGTTATCACCACTGGAGACAGCTGCGAACGCATAGGCGTCTTTAATGTCAGCTTTCTTCAGGGCTTCGCGATCCATACCCACGCCGGTGACGCGCTTGCCGGAAAAATCTGACGGCAGACGCGAGAAAGCTTTCGGATCAACGTCGATGACTGCAACTGAATGCCCATCAGCATCCAAAGCGGTGGCGAGGAAAGAACCAACGCGACCGCATCCCATAATGACGAAATGCACGCTCCTAAACTACCCGCATCAGCGTGCTTTCGTCACGTCTGAAGGGGTGGCCTAGAGCGCATGTTCTCGGTATCACCTGAAGATTTGCCCCAAGGAGTGCTGTTTTGACGCTAATAGGGCTACGCTTTAGCCCGTGCTGTATAACGTTTTCGCCAGAGCAAAACGTGTTCTGATCGGTCGTCCGATGCGTTCGGACGCGATGGGACACCAGCTTCTGCCTAAGCGCATTGCGCTACCGATCTTCGCCTCAGACGCGCTGTCATCGGTCGCCTATGCCCCCGATGAAATCCTGCTGACCTTAGCGTTGGCGGGCGGTTTGGCTGCCATGCAGTCGATTTGGGTTGGTGTCGTCGTCGCTGCGGTTCTTGCAGTTGTCGTGTTGTCATACCGCCAGACCGTGCATGCTTACCCGTCGGGTGGCGGTGACTACGAGGTTGTCACAACGAACCTTGGTCGCACGTGGGGTCTGGTTGTCGCATCCGCTCTGCTGGTCGACTACATCTTGACGGTCGCCGTATCGATTTCGTCGGGTGCTGCCTACATCACGACTGCTCTGCCGTCACTTGCGGGGCACGAGGTTCTGATCGCAGTTTCGCTTGTCATTATCTTGTCCTTGTTGAACCTGCGTGGCACGAAAGAAGCAGGTGGCGCATTTGCGATCCCGACATACATTTACATGGGTGCGATCGCGCTGATGGTGATCGTCGGCTTTGTGCAGATGGCGACAGGACACCTGGGGCGCGCACCGACAGCGCAATACGAACTGGTTGCTTCCGATCAATTCTCCTCTGGTCTGGCGGGCCTTGCAGGAGCGTTCCTGCTGATGCGCGCGTTCTCTTCCGGCTGCGCCGCTTTGACGGGCGTTGAAGCAATCTCGAACGGCGTGCCCATGTTTAAGCGTCCCAAGTCGAAGAATGCTGCTTCGACGCTTGCACTGCTCGGCTCGATTGCCGCAACAATGATGCTGTCGATCCTGGTCTTGGCGCGTGCAACCGGTGTGAAGATTGTCGATGACGCCGTCGAACAGCTGACACTGAACGGCCAGCCTGTGGGTGAAGAGACGGTTGTGTCTCCCGCAATTGGTCAGATTGCTTCGGCTGTTTTCGGCCAGGGATCAATCCTGTTCCTCTTGGTGACGACCGTGACCGGTTTGATTCTGGTTTTGGCAGCAAACACTGCGTTTAACGGTTTCCCGACTCTTGCGTCGGTTCTCTCCCGTGATTCCTTCCTTCCGCGACAGCTCTACAAGCGTGGCGATCGCCTTTCATACTCGAACGGCATCGTTGTTCTGGCTCTTGCAGCGATCATCTTGATCGTTGGATTCGAAGCCCAGACGACGCGCCTGATCCAGCTGTACGTGGTTGGTGTGTTTATCTCCTTCACGCTTTCGCAGCTGGGCATGATTCGTCACTGGAACCGCGCTCTGCGTATGCGCCAGACCGGCTCAGAACGAGGCGCCGTGTTGCGCTCGCGTGCGGTGAACATCATCGGCTTTATGATGACCGGCTTGGTTCTGCTGATCGTCTTGGCCACGAAGTTCACGCACGGTGCGTGGATTACGCTGATCATGATTGCGGTCGTCTTCTGCGTCCAACTCGGCATTCAGCATCACTACACGCAGATTCGTTCTCAGTTGCGCGTCGATGATTGGTCGGCGAAGCGTGCGCTTCCGACCCGCGTTCGTGCCCTGGTACTGGTCTCTAACCTTTCTCGCCCGTCTATGCGAGCTATTGCTGCGGCCCGCGCCTCGCAACCCTCCGCTCTGGAACTGGTGAGCGTCGTTGCCGACGATGACGAGGAAGCCCACATCCGCAAGGAATGGGAAGAATCTGGTCTACCGATCCCGTTGACCCTGCTGTCGAGCCCGTACCGCGACCTCAACCAGGTTGTGTTGCAGTACGTGCGCGGGCGTCGCCGTCGCACTCCGGACGAAATGCTGGTCGTGTATATGCCCCAGTTCCTTGTCCGTCATTGGTGGGAAAATGCAATGCACAATCAGACTGCATTGCGTCTTCGTCGTGCCCTCCTGTCTGTTCCCGGCGTAGTGATTACGACCGTGCCGTGGAAGCTAGGCGAAGATGACGAAGTGGAAGGTCGTCAGTTGATTAACGACCCCTTCAAGTCCGATGAACACCATTCGAGTGCCCACGAAAACAGGCGACCGCCTTCGTTGGCGACGAAATAGAATCGTTTCTTCACATCCAATTCGCTCCCGTGAGGCTGTGTCGCCATCGGGGATTAGAAAAGGCTTCATATGAACAAACGCCGTTATCATCACCGCACTGCCACTCCACGCAACGAAGAGATTATTGAGTTGCGTGTTGGCGAGCCAGCTCACGGTGGCGCGTGTGTTGCCCGCGACGTTTCCGGGCGCGTGGTGTTTGTCCGTCACACATTGCCCGGCGAAAAGGTGAAGGCGCGCGTGACGTCGGTGCAGAAGAACCTTGCGTGGGCTGACGCTGTAGAGATTCTTGAGGCATCTGCCGATCGTGTGCCGTCCGTGTGGCCACAGGCTGGCCCTGGTGGCGTCGGCGGTGGCGAGCTCACTCATGTGGCGCCCGCGGGGCAGCGCGCGTGGAAAGAGACGGTTCTGCGTGGCCAGCTTCGTCGCGTTGGCGGCGAGGCTCTGTCTGCCCGCGTTGAGGATCTTGGCGGTGTTACAGTGCGTCCAGCTCCCGGGGACGAGGCCGACCAGACTTTATTGCACCGTCGAACGCGCATCGAGGTCGTCATTGATCGCGCTGGCTTGGCCGGTATGCACCCCTATCGTGGCACAGATGTCATTGCTCTAGATTCGATGCCATTGGCTTCAGAGTCGATTGAACGATTGGGCCTGTGGGGTGCGAATTCTAAGTGGGCTCCCTTCTTCAAGCCTGCTGACCGTGTGCGCGTCGTCGCGCCTGACGGTCACTCTCCAGTCGTCGTGACTCCTCGCGGAACATTCAACTCACTGGGTGAAAAGATCAAGGAAACGCGATTGCCTTGGCGCCTCTGGGTGAACGGTGAGCCACTGGAATACCGCGTCCGTGTCGGAGGCTTCTGGCAGACGCATGTCATGGGCGCTGAAGTTCTTGCGCACGCAGTCATGGACGTTGCCTCTTTGTCTGAAGGCGACCGGGTGATGGAGCTGTATTCGGGTGCTGGCCTCTTCAGTGTTCCGATGGCAAAGGCTGTTGGTGCACGTGGTCGCATTGTTACCTTGGAAGGATCCGAGGTCGCGGTCGAGGACGCAGGCGAGAACTGCGCGTCCTTTGGCTGGGTTGAACCCTATGTTGGGAATGTTGACGCTGAAGGTGTTCGTGAACTTGCAGTGGGGCTAGAAGGACGCCCGGATGTCATTGTTCTTGATCCTCCGCGCGCGGGTGCAGGTCGTGAGGTGACCGAGGCTATTGTTCAGTGTGGTGCATCGAAGATTGTCCTGGTGTCATGTGATCCTGCTGCCGGTGCTCGTGACATGCGCCTGCTCACTGAAGCGGGGTATGAATTGGCCAGCCTCAATGCGTGGGATTTATTTCCGCATACGCATCACCTAGAGACAGTTGCTTTGCTTCAACGTGTGAATTGACTCTGTCGGTTCTCCCCCTCAGATTGACTTTCGTTTCTTACGCGTTGGCATCGTTCGCTGATCCTTGTTGCGGCTTGGCTTTGTCTCTTCTGATAGTTGAATCGGCCACTTCGCGTTTTGGCGCTACTGTAGCGGTGTGGGAATGGGGGAGAAATAGCCGTGAAAGTGTGGAGCAGATGGAACTCATTATGAGGGCTCGTTGAATGAAGAGTCATCTTCTGTGTGTCGCTGACGAACCCCAGTTTTTGAACTGCGACCAGTCGCTCGTCTAGGCGTCGGAAGCATACATTAGAGCTTCACACACCTGTCAATCGATATATGGAGTTTCATGCAACTCTTGCTTGCCGTTATTTACGTCGCCTTTATCAGCTTGGGTCTACCAGACTCGCTGTTAGGTGCGGCGTGGCCGTCGATTTATCCGCAGATCGATGTCCCTGTTTCGTACGCGGGCATCATTTCGATGCTGATTGCAGCGGGCACCATCGTCTCTTCCCTGAACTCCGATCGTCTGACCCTGCGTTTTGGTACCGGCAAGGTGACAGCAACGAGCGTCGCGATGACCGCTGTTGCCCTTTTCGGCTTCTCTTTCTCAACGTCATTCCTTGAGCTTTGTCTTTGGGCGATTCCTTACGGTTTGGGCGCGGGTAGCGTTGATGCGTCGCTGAACAACTTCGTCGCTCTTCATTACAAGTCGCGACATATGAGCTGGTTGCACTGCATGTGGGGCGTAGGCGCCAGCCTTGGCCCGTACATCATGGGGTACGCGCTCATCGGGCATGCTGGTTGGGCCGGTGGGTATCGAATCATTGGCCTGATGCAGATCGGGTTGGCGACGTTGCTCTTCATCAGTCTTCCCCTATGGAAGAAAACACCTGTCAATATCGGTGTGGGTGACGCCAACTTTGCGCTCACACACCAGGTGAATGCTGATGATCGTCAAGCGCGGCCTCGTACCCCTGTGACCCTGGTGCAGATTCTTCGCATTCGTGGCGCAAAAGCAGTGATGCTCGCATTCTTCTGTTACTGTGCGATCGAAGCTACAGCTGGACTCTGGGCTGCCAGCTACCTGAACCTCCACCGCGGAGTATCGGCTGAAGACGCCGCTTCGTACGCAGCGCTGTTCTTCGTTGGTATTACGGTGGGGCGGGCGTTCAGTGGTTTCCTGACCATTCGATTCAGCGACGATCAGATGATTATTGGTGGTGAAGCCTTGATTGTCATCGGTATTACCACCATGGTGATCCCAGGCCCTAACATCATCGCGTTGATGGGGCTTGTGGTGATTGGCTTGGGGTGTGCTCCGGTGTATCCGAGCATCATTCACGCAACACCTGAGCGCTTCGGAGCGGACAAATCGCAGGCGATTATCGGCGTCCAGATGGCAACCGCTTATGTGGGCACCCTTGCCATGCCACCGTTTTTTGGGTTGATTGCGAACCATGTTTCTGTTGCCCTATTCCCGTACTACCTCATGCTTTTGCTGTTCGCGATGGCCACCAGTCACCGCCTACTATTGCGGATTAGCGTTACGAATACGGACGAGGGCACTGCCTAGCGCGATACCCATTCTTCGTAGCCGAACGCGGGGGAGAGGTGGCCGCATGCTCCTACGCTGGGGTTTTCAAAGACCGGGTGGCGTATGACTTGAGTGTTGAATTCAGCATCTACGTTGATCAGAATCAACGAGGTTGAACCTGCGCTCGGCGTCTTTACGTTGAATGAGGCTTATAGGACAAAACGTGTTGGTTTTTGTTTAGTAGGTTTCTTTCCATGGTTGGGAGTGGTAGAGGTCGGTCCAGTTGATGGCTGTGCCCCAGCCTTGTAGTTGTTTTTGGACGCGGTGAAGCGTCCTCACGACCGCACCACCTACACCTCAGGCGACGCATTCGGGCTCAAACACGCAAAACCGTCGCACCAGGTTGAAGCGTCCTGGGTTTTGTTCCGCTTCTTATACGGGGGTCAGCTCAGCTGACTG